>UMEX01025849.1_pt1 | contig 17169 bp, 8 predicted proteins | sample 1964871 | NCBI WGS metagenome assembly UMEX01 (sample SAMEA4836032, study PRJEB28245) | human gut metagenome | biome: gut microbiome; material: fecal sample | place: Denmark | collected 2008
CTGTTACGGAAAATAAGGATAATGCGAACAAGGATTATCCGATTCATCATGGAGATAGCAGTGATAAGAAAGAAACGGACATGTATTCAGCGGACGCAAGACAGTTTGTTACCTTTACTACTAAGAATGGCAAGACTTTCCATCTAATCATCAATCACGATGAGGATAGCGAGAATGTCATGCTCCTAACAGAAGTATCAGAAGATGATCTTCTCAATATGGTTGAAAAGAAAGAAGCTCCGAAACAGGAAATTAAAAAGGAAGAACCTGAAAAAGAAGAACCTAAGCCAGTAAAAAAGGAAGAAAGCAGCAATATGGGAACCTACTTAATTCTCATTCTTGTAGTAGCAGGAGCATTAGGTGCAGGATATTATTTTAAGGTTGTTAAGAAAAAAGAAGATAAGGAGCTTGAAGGCTTTGAGGAGGAAGATGATGATTTCTTTTCAGAGGCGGAAGAAAGCGAAAATGAAGTAGATGAAACAGAAACAGAAGATAAAGAAGATGAATTGGAATAAATTTGCACCCAAAACTATATCATATTTGGTGCAAAAGACAGGGCGGGAGAGTAACATCTTTCGCCCTTTTATATTGAAAACAGGAGGAAAAATATAGATGAAACTTGTAATTGCTGAAAAGCCAAGTGTTGCAATTTCTATTGCAAAAGTGATCGGAGCAACAAAGAAGAAAGAAGGATATTATGAAGGAAACGGATATAGGGTTTCTTGGTGCGTAGGACATCTAATTCAAATGGCAAATCCGGAAAGCTATGATGAAAAGTATGCTAAGTGGAATATGGAGGATTTACCGATTATCCCAAAAGAATATAAGTATGAGATTGCAAAGTCAACAAAGAAACAATTTACGATTCTTAAAAAGCTGATGAACGATAAGGACATAGACATCGTGATAAATGCTTGCGATGCAGGGCGTGAGGGAGAAGCAATCTTCAGGCTTGTATACAATCAGGCAAATTGTAAAAAGAAGATGAAACGCCTTTGGATTTCGTCAATGGAAGATAGTGCAATTAAAGAGGGCTTTGATAACCTAAAAGATGGAAGTTCTTACGATAATCTTTTTGAGTCTGCACAAGCAAGGGCAATAGCAGATTGGCTTGTGGGAATGAATTTAAGTAGATTGTATTCGTGCCTATATAAGCAAAATTACAGTGTGGGCAGAGTGCAGACACCTACCCTTGCCATGATTGTAAATAGAGATGATGAGATAGCCAATTTCAAGAAAGAAAAATATAATACAGTGGAATTAAGTCTTAATGGCTTTACACTATCAACAGATAGAATTGATGATGAGGTTGCTGCTGAACAGCTAATCAATTTAGTAGGCGATAAGATAGAAATTACCGATGTTATTCAAAAGGAAAAGATAACAAAACCTGAGCTACCATTTGACCTGACAACGCTTCAAAGAGAGTGCAATAAATATTTTGGATACTCAGCTAAGCAGACACTTGATTATGCTCAAAGTCTTTACGAAAAGAAACTGATTACCTATCCAAGAACAGACAGCAGATGCCTTACTGAAGATATGATTGTAAGTACGGTTAATAACATTTTAGGAAAGAATGATTTTGATACAGGGCGTATCAAGACGGTATTTAACTCTAAAAAGGTTACGGATCATCATGCTATTATCCCGACAATCAGTTCCTTAAAAGAAGATGTTTCAGAACTTCCTTTAAGTGAAGCTAAAGTTTACTTCCTTATATCCGATAAATTCCACGCAAGTGTGGGCTATCCTTTAGTGGAAAGCACAACGAAGATTGTAGCTGAATTTGATAGCTTTACTTTTACAAGCTCAGGCAAGACAATTAAAGATGAAGGTTTTACAAAATATCTTAAAGAATATAAGTCTAAGAAAAATGAAGATATGGCACTTCCTGATGTGAACATTGGTGATGTATTGAGCATTGAAAACAAGGAAATAAAAGAAAAGTATACAACATCACCTAAACACTTTACTGAAGATACTCTTCTTAAATCTATGGAGCTTGCAGGAAATGATGCACTTGAAAAAGGAGTAGAGGTTGAGCGAAAAGGACTTGGAACATCTGCAACAAGAGCAGGGATTATTGAAAATCTGATTTTCAAGGGATTTGTAGAAAGAGATAAAAAGAACCTTATTGCTACACATAAGGGAATCAGCCTTGTAACGATTGTAGCTGATACTTTTAAATCAGCAGAAACAACAGCAAAGTGGGAAATGGAGTTATCGGATATTGCACAGGGAAAATCATCAAAGAAAAATTTTTTAGAGGCAATTGAAACTGAGATAAAAGAAGTGGTTTCAACTTATATCAAGTAAGATGGCACTAATTTCAAGGTGGAAAAAATGCCCTAAAAATGCTATAATCTTTTGTAGGAAAAGTAGGGAGAAAGGAAACGAGTATGAAAGATACATTTATGGATACTGCAAAAGTTATGTCAAAGGGGCAAGTTACCATTCCGAAAAGGATAAGAGAACTTTTGGACTTACAAAATGGAGATTATGTTACTTTTGTAGTTCATAAAGATAAGGTGCAAATTCAAAACTCCAAGACTTTTATTGAAGAAAATATTGATAAATAAAGGTGGTGAAATAACAAAGATGACGATAGATGAAATAAAAAAGTTAATTCAAAACGGAGAAAAGATAGATGTTGAATTTAAAGAATCAAGGAATGCTTTAACCAAAGATGTCTTTGATACAGTATGCTCTTTCAACAATAGAAATGGAGGACATATTTTACTTGGTGTAAATGATAAAAGAGATATTGTTGGTGTTAGTGAAGATAAAGTGGATAAGGTTATTAAAGAATTTACAACATCTATCAACAATTCGCAGAAGATGTACCCACCACTTTATTTATTACCGGAAGTCTTTGAAATTGACAGTAAAAAAGTCATTTATATCCGAGTGCCTGAAGGTTATCAGGTATGCAGGCATAATGGAAGAATATGGGACAGGTCTTATGAAGGAGACATCAATATCACAGACCATGCAGAACTTGTCTATAAGTTATATGCAAGAAAACAAGGAAGTTATTTTGTAAATAAGGTATATCCAAATCTTGATATTGATTTTCTTGATGCCTCTGTTATCGCTAAAGCCAAGAGAATGGCAGTTGCAAGAAATAAAAATCATGTTTGGGAAAATATGAGCGATGAGGAGCTATTACGAAGTGCAAATCTCATTCTGACAGATCCTGAAACAAAGCTTGAAGGCATTACATTAGCAGCGATTTTGCTATTTGGAAAAGACAACTCTATTATGTCTGTTCTTCCACAGCATAAAACTGATGCAATATTTAGAGTTGAAAACAAGGATAGGTATGACGATAGAGATGTTGTCATAACAAATCTGATTGATAGCTACGATAGGCTTATTGCGTTTGGACAGAAGCATTTGAATGACTTATTTGTCTTAGACGGAATTGTAAATGTCAATGCAAGGGATAGAATACTTAGAGAAATTGTTTCTAATACATTGGCTCACAGAGATTATTCAAGTGGTTTCCCAGCCAAAATGATTATTGATGATGAGAAGATTACTATTGAAAACAGTAACTTGGCTCATGGAATAGGAGCATTGGATTTACAAAAGTTTGAACCTTTTCCTAAAAATCCGGCTATTTCAAAAGTATTTAGAGAAATAGGACTTGCTGATGAGCTTGGTTCAGGTATGAGAAACACCTATAAATATACAAGGCTATATTCAGGTGTTGATCCTCTGTTTGAGGAGGGAGATATATTTAGAACGATTATTCCTTTGAAGAAAATAGCGACTCAAAAAGTTGGAGGAAGCGGTGTCGCTCAGGATGTCGCTCACAGTGTCGCTCAGGATGTCGCTCACAGTGTCGCTCAGGATGTCGCTCACAGTGTCGCTCAGGATGTCGCTCACAGTGTCGCTCAGGATGTCGCTCACGATAAGATAGCTCTTGCAGAGTTTATAAAAGAAAAAATAAGAGGAAACAACAAGATTACAAGAAAAGCAATTGCAGATGAAGCTGGAGTTAGTGTAAAGACTATAGAAAGAACCATTAAAGAAATGGATAATCTACAATATGTAGGAAGTGGAAGTAATGGTCATTGGGAACTGAATGAATAGCAGTAAGTTGCAGCACACAGAATTTAAAGGTGATTAGAGTAAAATCTAACCGCCTTTTTTGTTTGTAAAAAAAGAAGGAGGTAAACATGCGAATAAATGATTTTCATAACATTTTGGAGCTGATAAAACAAGATGTTCTGCAGAGTGAAGCAGAGTATCTGAAGCTCTTAAAAGTTGTCGGGAACAATCAGAAGTACGATTTTAGAAGTCAGTTAAGTATTTATGATAAAAATCCTGAAGCGACAGCTTGTGCCAAGTTTGACTACTGGAGAGAACACTTTAACCGAACTGTCATGCGAGGTCAAAAGGGTATTCCCATTTTAGAGGACTATGGCACATACAAAAAGGTGGACTATATCTTTGATATTAGTCAGACCGTTTCCAAAAACAGAGATGTCAATGAGGTAAATCTTTGGAGATTTGATAAGGAAACTCATAGAGATGTATTAAAAGAATTGATAAAAAGTAAAGGCTATGAAGAAAGTGAAAGCACCTTAGAAAATATCTTTTCTTTAAGTAGGCTCTACGGAGATGAAAAAGTAGATAGCTTGATGAATGAACTTAGAATATCTGATGAGGACAGAATATCCTTTACCAAGTTTGCAAGGGACTCAGTGAGCTATGCAGTAGCTTCAAGATTTAAGTTAGACTATCCTATGGATAAGGAGCTGTTAAGGGAAAACTTTGCAATGCTTGACAGCATTTCTCTTATGAGCCTTGGAGAAACGGTATCGGACATTAGCGGAACAGTCATTGATGCAACCATTCAAAAAAGCAAAGAGTTAGAGCTTCAAAAAGAAGTTTTAAGAGGTAAAGAAGCAGGATATAATAAAATAAAAGAAGAATTAGAGGAGGTAGAAGAAAATGTACTTCGACGAGATGATCAGGAAAGAATTAGTGAAAACGAGCGAATTTTCCGAAATGGAGAGTACGGACGAGATAATAGAGAAAATCAAAGAGAATACACTGAATCAGTTAGAGGAACAGGAGGACTTCATCAAGGAATATCCGAATCCGGTGTACGCAGTGACGAGACTGGATTATCTTTCAAGCAGCGAGGAGCAGAGCAACTTCGAGATGTTAGTGGATCTATACAAGGAGAAGAAGCTGATAGGACACCTGATGGATACTCAGAAACAGGCGATAGAGTTTATGAGAGCAGAGAAGCCGAAACTGATGATGGCTTGGAATATAGAGGACGAGAGCCATCCGCAGTACAAAGCGATGATTTCAGCCCTCAAAGAAATGACCATCAAGGAAGTAGTGGAAATCTAAAAGAAAATACGGATAAAGAGATAAGAGAAGCTGACAAGGCTTCTTTTTCTTTACCCGAAAACAGATCAGGACAGATTAAACTTACAATACCTCTTACTCAAAATGATATTGACAGTATTCTTGTAAACGGTGGAAACCATGAGGGCGAAAGACTTCCTATCATTGCTGAATTTTCCAAAGAAAAAACAGTAGAAGAATTAGGAGAATACCTTAAAGATACCTTTAGAGGCGGAAACGGTTTATTTCTTAATGGAGCAGAAGTATCTTCCTGGTATTCGGATAAAGGCATTCATTTAGCTTATGGAACTTCTGCAAGAGAAGATATGACGCAAATTTTAAGCTGGAGTGATGCTGTAAGAAGAATCAATGAGCTTTTGGAAAATGGAGAGTTTGCCACAAATGTAGAGCTTTTGGAAGCACAGGACTATGAAAGAGATAGAGTTTCAGAATCGCTATGGTATCTATATCACGATTTAAGTGAAGAAGGGAAAGCACAGGGATATTTTGACTTTATAGAAAGGGGTGGTGGTTTTCCGAAAGAAACAGGAGTGCTATCTGAAAAACTTAAAAATCCTTACTTTCTAAAAAATGTTATTTCCGAATACAGCCGTTTTTTAGCAGGATACAAAGAAAACAAAGATGTACTAAGGTTTCACTATCACAAGGTAGATAGCCTTTATCAGAAATTACAGGAGCTTGAACTTCCGAGAAAGGAATATGCCTCTAATCTTACCGAACTTCCAAAGGTACAAGGCTTTATTACAGAAGATGAAGTTCTTGCTACGATTTCAAGAGGAAGTGGAGTCGATAAAGGAAAAGAGCGAATTACTAAGTTTTTCAAAGAAAATCATACGCTTCAGGAAAAAGCAAATTTCCTTAAAGATGAGTACGGAATCGGAGGTCATTCTCATGCCGTTTCAGGAGCAAAGGGAAGTGATGAATGGCATGATGCAAAGGGTCTGAAATTACAGAAGAATCATTGTAACGATGTTTTTCTTACATGGTCAAATGTAGCAAAGCATATAGATGAGCTGCTTTCTAAAAATCTTCATCTTGAAGAGAATAAAATTGAAAGCAAGACAGCGATAGAAGAACAAAAAGAACCAAGCTATTATTCTAAAGATGATCCAAATAATCTAATGACTGAAGAAATGCTTGAGAGAGTGCCTGAGCTTTATGCACAGGAAGATGTAGCCTTAGCAGACAAACAGGTTCATGCAGCATACATCATTCCATTTAGAAGTAACTGGACTTGGTATATGACGGAATATGACAGGGAAAGAAAAGATGCTTTTGGACTTGTTTTAGGTATTGAACCTGAATGGGGATATTTTAATCTTGAAGAGCTAAAGGAACTAAATGCACAAAGGCTCATTTTAGAGGATTTTCCAAAGACCTTTAGAGAACTTAAAGACAGTGAGCTTAAAAAGCAGATGGATGAGCAGGAGCTTCACCATGTATTTAACGGAGAACTCAGTTTTGAGGATAATATTGCAGACCTTGAAGTACCTGAAGAAGTAGAAGAAAGCAAACAAGCAGAACCATTTCAGGCTACCTTATTTGATTACCTAAAGGATAGAGAAGAAGTAGAGCTCAATGAAAAAGAGGAAAGCCCTTTAGAGGATTTTGCAGTTAAAGCAGGTGCTACAGTCTATTTTCATCATGAAGAATACAAAGTCAGAGAAATTTCTAAAAATGAAATCACAGGAAAAATTGACTTGTGGCTTGATCCTGTAAGACAAGGCAATCATCAAATTCCGATTGTAGCCTTTACAGATAATGAGGATCTTCTGAAGCATATAAGCCTTGAAAGACCAAACTTTATCGTTGGAGATGAAGTCAAATACAAGGCTAAAGACTATACCATCACACGCTTTGATGATATGGGAAATAACCTAAAGACGGTAACGGTTAAGGACAATACAGAATATCTTGGCGGTATGATAACAGGCTCCGATGTCATTCCTTATCGTCTGGAAGGCGACCTTGAGAGGATATTTCAAAATCTGACATATAAACATCCAGAGCAGACTACTGAAGAAGTAGAAATAAAGAAAGCAGAAGCTCATAACTTCAAAATTAAAGAAGAAACGCTACCTGACAAGTTATCTCCAAGTGAGAGATTAAACAATAACCTTGAAGCAATCTCGATGTTAAATCGAATTGAAAGAGGTGAGAGAGATTTAGATATTACCGCTCAGGAAGTTTTAGCAAGGTATGTAGGCTGGGGAGGACTTGCTGATGTATTCGATGAAGAAAAAGGCGGACAGTGGAAAGAAGTAAGGAGCTTTCTAAAAGAGAACTTATCTCAGGCAGAGTATGAAGCTGCAAGAGAATCTACTTTAACGAGCTTTTACACACCGAAAACAGTGATTGACGGAGTGTATAAGACGCTTTCGGATATGGGATTTAAACAGGGAAACATTTTAGAGCCAAGTATGGGAATAGGGAACTTTATAGGCAATATCCCTGATGAAATGAATAAGTCTAAGTTTTATGGTGTAGAGCTTGACTCAGTAAGCGGTCGAATTGGAAAACTCTTATACCCTGAAAGTGATATACAGGTTAAGGGACTTGAAGAAACGGGATTTTCCAACAACTTCTTTGATGTCGCAATCGGAAATGTTCCATTTGGAGAGTACAAGGTAAATGATAGAGAATACAATCGCAATAACTTTCTTATTCACGATTATTTCTTTGCCAAGTCCATTGATAAGGTTCGTAATGGTGGTGTTATTGCCTTTATTACATCTTCAGGAACAATGGATAAAAAAGACGAAAGTGTAAGACGCTATCTTGCAGCAAGATCCGAATTTTTAGGGGCAATCAGACTTCCAAACGATACCTTTAAGGGCGTTGCAGGAACTGAGGTAACAAGCGATATTATTTTCCTAAAGAAAAGAGATAGCGTACTTGAGCGAGATGAAGATTGGATACACCTTGCGGAAGATGAAAATGGACTTTCATATAACAAATACTTTGTCGAACATCCTGAACAAGTGCTTGGTTCTATGCGTGAAGTAAGTGGTCGATTTGGGAAAACTCTAACTTGTGAGCCGATAGCCTTTTTAGGGCAAGAGAACAATATGGCTTCGTTAAAGGATCGTATCGAGATTGCAGGAGAAAGAATTTCAAAAGATGCCAAGTATGAAGAAATAGAGCTTTTAGATGATGAAATAACATCAATCCCTGCAACCGATGATGTAAAAAACTTCTCATACACCTTAATTGATGATGAAGTTTATTATAGAGAAAACTCACTCTTTATCAAAAAGGAAGTATCAGACAAGAAAAAAGAAAAAATCAAGGATTACCTTGAGCTGAATGCTGCCTTAAAAGATGTGATTTACAAGCAGAAAGAAGATTTTAATGAAGAAGAAATTAAGGCGTCACAGGAAAAACTAAATGAAGTATATGACAATTTTTCAAAGAAACATGGCTTTGTAAATAACCTAAGTAATACCAGAGCCTTGAAAGAGGATAGCAACTTCCCGCTTGTTTCATCCATTGAAATCCTTGATGAAGAAGAAAATTTCAAGGCAAAGGGAGATATTTTCTCCAAAAGAACCATTACAAAAGCCAAAGTCATAGACCATGTGGATACCTCTTTAGAAGCTCTTGTTTTATCGGTATCTGAAAAAGGCTATGTGGATTTTGACTATATGGGAAGTCTTACAGGAAAAGACAGACCGACTTTAATTGAGGAGCTTCGAGGGGAAATCTACTTAAATATCAGAGAAGAACAAAACTTTTACAGACAGCTTTCATTTAACTTAGAGGATGGCGATTTACCTTTTGCCTGTGCTAATGGAAGCAATTCCTATAAATATGGCTATGTAACAAAGGATGAATATTTAAGTGGGAATATCAGGGATAAGATTGCCATAGTAGACAGCTACTTATCAAAGCTAAGACAAACGGAAAGAGAGCTTCCTCATCTTGGCTATGAAGAAAATGGAAAAGAAAAAGAGCTGATAAGCTATGAAATGAACCGTTTGGAATATCAAAAAGCAGAGCTTACAAAAGTTCTTCCAAAGGAATTGGAAGCAAGTGAAATCAATGTGCGTCTTGGTGCAACTTGGATACCGATTAAAGATATTGAGAAATTCATCTTTGAAATGCTAAAAACTCCGGGGTATGCCAAATGGGATATTAAGGTTAAATTTTCAAATCTCACAAGTGAATGGAATGTAGAGGGCAAAAGCAGGGACAGAGGAAATGACCTTGCTGAAATGACCTTTGGTACATCAAGGGTAAACGCCTATAAGCTGATTGAAGATGCCTTAAACCTAAAAGAAACAAAGGTATTTGACCAGATTGTAAATCCGGATGGCTCTAAAACTTCTGTATTAAATAAAAAAGAAACCATGCTTGCAGGACAAAAGCAGGAGCTATTAAAAGAAGAATTTAAGAACTGGATATTTAACGATCAGGAAAGAAGAAACCGTCTTGTAAAACTGTATAATGAGCGTTTTAACTCAATCCGCAACAGAGAATATGACGGAAGCAATCTCTCTTTTGAGGGAATGAATACAGAGATTGACTTAAGACCTCATCAAAGAAATGCCATAGCAAGAAGCCTTTATGGAGGAAATACCTTGCTTGCCCATGTAGTAGGAAGTGGAAAGACCTTTGAAATGGTAGCTTCCGCAATGGAGAGTAAAAGGCTTGGAATGTGCAGTAAGTCCTTGTTTGTTGTACCAAATCATTTAACAGGGCAAATCGGGCGTGAGTTTATGCAGCTATATCCATCGGCTAACATTATGGTGGCTGATAAGAAAGATTTTGAGCCGAAAAACAGAAAGAGATTTATTGGTAAGATTGCCACAGGGGAATATGATGCGGTTGTTATCGGACATACGCAGTTTGAAAAAATCCCGATGAGTAAGGAATATCAGGAAAAGCATATTCAAGATCAGATTGATGAAATCGTAAACTATGTAGAAGAATACAAGCATGATAGAAATCAGAACTTTACCGTAAAACAGCTTGAAAAGACAAAGAAAAAACTGGAAACAAGGCTTGAAAAATTAAATGATGATTTTAAGAAAGACGATGTGATTACCTTTGAGGAGCTGGGAGTTGATAAGCTCTTTGTTGACGAAGCACATGGCTTTAAAAACCTTTATCTCTATACCAAAATGAGAAATGTTGCAGGTATAGGGCAGTCAGAAGCCTTTAAGTCCTCCGATATGTTTATGAAATGCCGCTATATGGACGAAATGACAGGTGGGAAAGGCGTGGTCTTTGCCACAGGAACGCCTGTAAGTAACTCAATGACCGAGCTTTATACCATGCAGCGTTATCTTCAGTATGAGAGCTTAAAGAAAAATAATCTGGAGCATTTTGACTCTTGGGCTTCCACTTTTGGAGAAACACAATCCTCCTTTGAATTATCGCCTGAAGGTACAGGATATAGGGTGAAAACGAGATTTTCAAAGTTCTATAACTTGCCTGAGCTTATGTCTATGTTTAAGGAAGTTGCAGATATTCAAACTGCGGATATGCTTAACCTTCCTACACCTGAAGCTAACTACGAGGTTATTAAGACTGTGCCTTCTGAAGAACAAAAGGAAATCCTAAAGAGCCTTTCTGAAAGAGCAGATGATGTCAGAAATAGGGTTGTAGAGCCAGATGTTGATAATATGCTTAAGATTACCAACGATGGTAAGAAACTTGCCTTAGATCAGCGTTTAATCAATCCACTTCTTCCTGATAATCCTGATAGCAAGGTCAATGTATGCGTGAAAAATGTATTTGCTATTTGGGATAAGACAAAAGAAAACAGGTCAACACAGCTACTTTTTTCCGATATGTCTACTCCAAAAGGAGATGGAGAATTTAACATCTATGATGATATTAGAGAAAAGCTCGTATCTATGGGAATACCGAAAGAAGAAATCGCCTTTATCCATGAAGCGAATTCCGATAAGCAAAAAGATGAACTCTTTGCAAAGGTAAGAAAAGGCGAAGTTCGTATCTTAATGGGTTCAACGCAGAAGATGGGAGCAGGAACGAATGTGCAAAATAAGTTGATTGCTTTGCATGACCTCGATGTGCCTTGGCGTCCCGCTGACTTAGAGCAAAGAGCAGGGAGAATTGTAAGACAGGGGAACGAAAATGAGAAAGTAAATATCTATCGTTATGTTACAGAGAATACATTTGACAGCTACTTATGGCAGACGATAGAGAATAAGCAGAAATTCATTTCTCAGATTATGACTTCAAAGACTCCTGTTCGTGTTGCGGAAGATGTGGACGAAAGCTCTCTTAACTATGCAGAGATTAAAGCTCTTGCAACGGGTGATCCAAAGATTAAAGAGAAGATGGATTTGGACAACGAGGTTACAAAACTTAAAATGCTTGAAGCAAACTATAAGTCCAACCGTTACAGATTAGAGGATAAGGTGGTGAAAAACTATCCTGAAGAAATCGCAAGAACGGAAAAACTCATTGAAGCTGTCAGAAAAGATATATCCGATGTAGAGCCTAAAGCGGAAGGCGAGGAAAAGTTTACTTCCATTACCATTGCAGGAGAAAAAATTACCGATAAGAAATTAGCCGGAGAAAGACTTCTTGAAGCTATTTCAAAGGTTAAAATCAATGAAAGCAAGGTTATAGGAAAGTATAGAAATATGGATTTAGAAGTAAGTTATAACTTCTTTACCAATGAACATAACTTTAGCCTAAATGGTGCTGCAAAGCATTCAGGAGAGCTTGGAACAAGTGCGGACGGTAACCTTACAAGACTGGATAATGCTCTTGAGAAAATGCCTGAGAAATTAAACAGGCTTGAAGAAAAACTTATCAGTACAAAAGAACAACTGGAAAATGCCAAAGAGGAATTAAAAAAGCCTTTTGAAAAAGCTGATGAGCTGAAAACTAAGGTATTAAGACTTGCAGAATTGAATAAGCTACTCGATATGGGAGAAGTGGAAGAAAAGAGAAATGATAATCCGCTTATAGAAGATGTAAAAAGGGCAATCATTGATTTCTGTAACAGGGAATATGAAGAAAATCATAGCTATGATGAATTTAATACCCTGTATCCTGATTTAAAACATATCGGTATCGCCTATACCAATACGCCGGATGAAAGACATGGTATTCAGTATGAGCTTGATTTAGAGGAGAAAACATGGACACAGTATATTGATGATACTCCTATCAAAACAGAGAGCTTCGACTATGAAAACAAGGGAGAGAATGAAGCTCTAAGGAATATGAAAAATGAAATAGAGCTATCCTCTTTTGAAGATTTAGTCTATGTGGATTCCGAAGACTTAAAGGCAGCAACAGGACTTGATATTGATGATGAAGGAAACTTCTATGATCCACTTTCTAAAGACCTTGATAATGACGGTATTCCTGACAGATATGACAATGACTTTAAGGACAGTGATTATTTTGAGTCAACCTATGATGTGGAGGACAATCTTCATAGCAAAGAAGAAACCGCACAAAAATCAGAGGATAAGCCATCTATTTTAGGACAGATAAGAGCCTATCAAAATGAAAGTAAAACAGAAGAAAAGCAAAAAACAAAAGAACAGGAATTTTTAAGATAAGGGGAGGGAAACCTCCCTTTTGCCATGAAAGGAGATAAAAACATGGATTACAAAGCAATGAGAAATCAGATTGAAGATATGGTAAGTGATAACCACAAGGACTTTGTAAAGGCGATTATAAGCATGGAAAAAGGTATCAATGATGAAAGTGCCTTAGATAAGCTCTATGACGCTTATATGGACAATGACAGCCTTAATTTGCTGCATGAGGAATTTGACTATATGATTGAGGATTTAAGAGAACAGGGGCAGATAAAAGATCTGCCTTATGTTGAGGAAGAAAAGGATAATCTTATCAATATTGTCGGAAATATTGTTGGAGAGGTCGATGTAGTAGAAAGGGAAAACAAAAGCGGAGAAACCTTTAAGGTGGCGAATTTCTCCGTAGTATCCAAAGACGATGAAGGAAACAAGGTGTATCATAATTGTTCCGCTTATGGAGAAAAAAGTGATATTCCAAAGAACTTTAAGCAGGGAGATTTTGTTAAGCTCTTTGGACAAATCAGAACATCCATTGATGATAACGGCAGGGAGCATAGCAACATCAGGATACTTTCTTCAAAGCTGTTAAAGGCAAAGGAACAAATGAAAGGACAAGAAGAAAAGAAAGAATCTGTACTTGGGGCTATCAAAAAATATCAAGTTGAAGATAAGGAAAAACCGAAAGAAAAGAAAGAAGCAAGAAAAGAAGCTGAGAGATAAATTTACGGTCGGTGTGGTCTTAGGACTGCACCGACTATTTTTTTATTGGTCTTGAATTGCCAAATCAAGGTAGAAAAAAGAGGAGAGAAAAAATTACCTCTCCATCTCCTTGCCCATGTAAATTCCATAGTTCTTTCGTATTTGATAAAGCTCGTCCATAGTAGATTTTGAGGAAGAATACTCTTGCATTAGGGTATTCTTTTTTTCTTGCAATTTATCAAGTTTATCTAAAATATCCTTGGAATCAGGAAGCTTTGAATAGGATTTTTTAAGTTTTGTAAGATTTGTTTCGTAGCGTGTGATTTCAGCCTTATGCTCCTCAAAAAATGCCTTATCAGAAGGATTTGCTTTAAATTCTTTGTAGTAGGCTCTATATTTTTTAACAGTATGAACTTGTTCCATCGTATCGGAAAGCTCGTGCATTTCCTTATCAATTTCTTTGATTTTATCTTGTAAGTTCTGTCTTTCTTCAGCACTTTTTTTGATATATTCATCAAGCTGTTTAACGGAGTTAATGCCATGTTCCCTGATGAAAACAACTGACTCAGCCATTGTATTTAAGTTATGTTTTGTTGCCCAATATTCATAGCCTTTGCTCTCTTTTACTTTGGCATTGGTATTCATATTGATGACATTTCCGATTCGTTTTTTGACAGGCGGGGCTTTAATAGATTGATTTTCTTTAATACGCTCTCTTAATCTTTCTTCGGTATAATCCTCACCAATCGTCTTAGACCTTGTAAATCTCTGCTTATCTTTTGGCTTAAAGGCTATATGTTTTCCATGCTTTATTTCATAACCAAGTTCCGCCATCTTCTTTAGAAATTCTTTCCAATCCTTAGACTGTTTTATCAGACGATCAATGTCAAATTGAAGTTTGCTTTTCCAAGAAGTACCTTTCTTTGATTGCTCATTTTCATACCATGACTTTCCATTTGTTTTGTACTTTCTCTTATAGCTCTCGTAGAACTCATCAATCACAGATAGGTTATTTTCTTTACATAACTTATCGCTCTGATACCTGATTTGGTGGTAGCTTTTCTTGTTGGATTGATAGCACTTGCCAGTTACCATATTTACATTATTGAAGATGATATGGTTGTGGATATGCCCTTTATCTATATGGGTAGATAAGACAAATTCGTACTCATCCTTTAATATCTTTTTACATAGTTCAAGACCGATTTGATGTGCCATTTCAGGACTTGCTTCTCCGGGTAAAAAGGATTGAATGAGGTGTCTTGCAAGAACAGTTCCGTTTGTGCAGGCATCATTTCGTGTTCTTAAAAATTGTGTGTGAGCAGTTTCCTGATGGCATTTATGAGTGCTTACTAAGATTTGCTCGTTTGTTTTTTCTCCATTAACAATATATGAAATGGCGAGATTAAGGGTTGATTTTATAGGATGTATTTTTGTAATAGCCATAAAATTTAATCACCTCCGGAAGTTCTGTTAAGAAGCAGAGAATGTATTTGCCACAACTCTTTTGAGAAATATTCAATCTGCTTTTTCATATCGTTTATATCGTCTTTGTAGATTATTCCAGTAGAATTTACACGCTTTGCAATCTGATTGATGTTGTTTGTAGCGTTGGAAAGCAAGCCTTGTAAATCTCTAAAGGGTTCTAAATCCACTTGGTATATTTCCTTTTCTAAAACGCACTTGCGAATGAAATGGCTCATATTTTTGCATTTCGCAAGTTTTCTTTTCTCCTCAAAAAGAGCCTTTTCTTCTTCGGTTAATTTAATTTCAAGTCTTTCATTTCGTATTCTATTTGCCATAAGTAAATCCTCCTTTGAATGTATTTCGGGGTCTTAGGGTACACCCTAACAAGTTAAAAATTGATAAAAAAAGAAGCAGATCCCGAAGGGCTGCTTCATCAATTTTTCCGTAAGTGTCCGTACACTTACTGTGCTTGCTACAAAAGAATGATTAGGGTAGCAAGCGTTAAGCTTTTATTAAGTATTACATTTGTATTATACCATAAATCAATTCCTTTAGCTGTATTTATATCATAGGTTTTGTATTAATTTTAAAATATTTCTCTCCATAGAAGAACGCAGATTTGTTGATTTATATGGTGAATAATTCCAATCGAAGGACTTTTGTAATTCTTTATTATTTTGCAATAGTTTACATTCATAATAAACATTTCTTTGTTTTAAGGCTCAAAAAGTTCTGGATTAAAGATAACATTAGCATTATAAGTTTAATTTGTTCTCGTATGATTTAATTTTTAGAGTAAATTTCAAACAGGAAATTGAAAAAATGTGAATATTATTATGAATGTAAAAAAACTATTGACAACAATATACCATCGGTATATACTGGTGGTATATACCGATGGTATATTGTTGATGGAGGTGTTTAAATGACTATTTCTGAGACTCAAAAGAAAATATTGGCAGTCGGCAAGAAAGAATTTTTAAAAAAAGGATTTAAGGATGCTTCACTTAGAATAATTGTCGAGGAAGCAGGATTTACGAAAGGTGCTTTTTATGGTTACTATCCTAATAAAGCGGCCTTATTTGAAGCTATTGTTTCTGATGTAGCTGATGGGTTAATAGAACAGTTCAAAGCTGCACAAGATGCACATTTTGATTTAATTCCAGAAAATAAAACTTTAGAAAGCAGAGAGCTGTCTACAAAATATCTTTTGCATTTTGTGAATTATATTTATGATTATTTTGAAGAATTCAAGCTTGTAATTTGCTGTTCTGAAGGCACAAAATACGAAGATTATATTCATGAACTTGTAGAATTGGAAGTATCCCGTACGGAAAAATATTACGCTATTCTTAAAGAAAAAGGCAAAATGGCAGGAAACGTCAGTCATGATTTACATCACATGATTACCAGTGCATATTTTACAGCTGTTTTTGAAACGATTGTGCATGATATGACAAGAGAACAAGCCATTAAATATGTTAAAGAGCTTGCAGTTTTTTTTAATTCGGGATGGGATGGACTTTTAAGGTTTAAATAAAGCGTAAAATTTTCACGCAAGGTTAGCAAAGGCTAACAACTATATTTAGAAAGGATATGATTATTATGAAAAATAGAGAAAATATATTACTAACAAGAGATTATATTTCCATAGGCATTTTTTCACTTATTTATTTTGTTATTGCATTTGTTATAGGCGGTATCGCACAGATGACACCTGTCACTTTTCCGTTTATGCCGATGATAGTAGCTTTATTTGCGGGCAGTGTTTTTATGTTATACACCGCTAAAATACCGAAGCGCGGATCACTTTCCATACTTGGTATACTTGCCGGAATCTTGTTATTTGTTACCGGTATGTTTTGGATGATGTCGGTATTTTTCATCGTATTTGGATTTATTGCGGACTTTATTTGCCAATCAGGAAATTTCAAATCATTCAGAAGAAATTTACTTGCCTATTGCGTGTTTGCGCTGTCTCCAATGGGAGCCTATATTCCCATGGCTATCATGCCTGCACAGTTTGATGAATTCATGCGTAGAAAAGGAGATGTTTCTTCTTTTGAAGGAATCATCA
>UMEX01027033.1_pt1 | contig 17035 bp, 12 predicted proteins | sample 1964871 | NCBI WGS metagenome assembly UMEX01 (sample SAMEA4836032, study PRJEB28245) | human gut metagenome | biome: gut microbiome; material: fecal sample | place: Denmark | collected 2008
CAGCCAAGGCCATTCCACGGAATCCAAAGCGATACCAAAGAATGAACCCGTCAGTAAGCCGACAATAACCGTCATGATTCCCAAATATTGCCCCAGCACAAGGTAACCCTTCACCGAAGGCGAGGCTTTCCGGCCAATAATGAAACAAGCCAGCCAGATGATCAACCCGTAGCCGCCATCACCCATACACATTCCGAAGAACAGCATGAAAAACGGGGCCAAGAAAGGCGTCAAATCCAACTCTCGATATTGCGGCAGGGCAAACATCTCCGTTACCGGTTCAAACAACTTGGAATAAGCATTGTTTTTCAACTGTACGGGAACATCATCCTCCGGAGTAGGCCGGGTGAATTCGAAGTACACATCTTTTGTTTCCAAAAAACTTCTCATTTCAGCCTCTCTCTCCACCGGAATCCATCCTTCCAAAGCAATGACTTTCTCGTCGATCAGATGTTGAGCGGCATCCTCCACTTTAATCTTGTCTGCCACCTCGGTAATCTTCAAACGATACTTTTTCAGCCGTTCAATCGCATCCTGAGAAACAGCATCCAACTCTTTCCCGATGTTCACGGATTCCTCTCGCAAAGCCGTAATTTGCTTTGCCAGCTCTTCTGCCGTAGCTTGAGGGAAAAGATAAGGATCAGCCTCCAGGTTCACGCTTGTCCCGGCAGGAGTAACGGTAACAAAATATTTCTGTCCCATCATCTCGCTGATTATAACAGCGTCATACATCTCTTCCCATTCCGACTGATACTTCTGTTCCGGTACGGAAAAGAAATGAAATTCCCAACCGGCAGTCTCCAGTTTTTGGATCATCTCCCGGGAAAATCTTCCCCAAGGACGATAAGCCGCATGGTCCTTCTCCAAACCTGCCAATTGTTGCTCGATCTGATCCTGCCGACTATACAAACCTTCCAGATAATCCAGCAAATGCTCGTCGTCCACCTTCACTTTTTCCACCTGCTCCACGTCATTCCGACTCTGCATGTGCGTGATCATTTCCCCGGTTCGTCTGATCAACATCAATTTCGCCTGTAGATCCGTATCTTCTGCCGTACGTTCCGTATTCTCATGAATATGAACCATTCCCTTTTCTCGGAGTTCTCCGAGAAATGTTTGATATTCCTTGTAAAATATCAACAGGGACAATTTCATCATAGGTACTATCATAGGCTATTCCTCCATCAATTTACGGGTTTTCACGATCTTCTGTGACGACTTGGAAAGGTTTTCCTCGTCTTCCAAGAACCGCTTGATCTTGCGAATCGCCTCCTGGAATCCCGGAATCTGCACTTTCTCGTACAAATTCACCTTCTGTGTCGTTTTCTTTCTCGCCCTATCCAACAGCTCCATTTTCCGGGTGAAAAATTCCCTCTCCAAAGCGATACTTACTACCTCTTTGATGTATTCCACACCATCGAGTAGCCACCCGGGTTGATTAAACAAGCTGAAATCTTTCACCTCGTAATCCACCCCGTCGAGAACAGGCGTCTTTACCCCGGCAATCTTTTTCACCGACATCCTAACATCCTTCACGACAAGTATATCTTCCTTATACTCGTCATAAAGTTGCAGCATATCGTTCAATGAATTCAGCGTCTCTTCCAACTTCACATTAAACTCATCCGCCACCTGTTTCGCCTTCTTCACCTCCGAACGCAAAGCCGACTCCTTATTTTTGATGGTAGGCAATGCCCTCACTCGCATCTTCAACTGCTTATCCAGCCCTTGAAGCGATGTCTTATTATATTGAAACTTTATCACCTTACCAAATTATTAAATTATTCTGTGATTTGCGATTTATGATTCTGTGATTGCTGCTCTTTGTTAAGCCCGATACTTTTAGTCCGGATAGAAGCCACAACCATAGCCACTAATTCATTTACTTCTCTCTTGAGTTCTCTCAAATCATCTGATTTTAGTAAATCAGACTCTTCAATAATTTCAAGCCAATAAGCTGTTTCATCTGCTTCCTCTTCAACGATCCTCATTTTATTGATGAAATCCTTATCCGATTTTGCTCGACACACAGCCCGATAGTTAGCACCAACCGATAAAGCCGAACGTAAAATCTGATCTTTCACGACCCAAGCTAACCGTGTCTCCGGAAATTTTTCTGTCATCCTGATCACGGCTAAACCCAACTGTTTTGTTCTACGTTTAAACTCTATCTGATTCATAAACTGTATTAATTAATCACTGAATCGTCAATCACCTAATCACTAAATCCTCCAAACTCTTCCACGATTTCCTGCTTAATCCCCAATTCCGCCTTGTTAAAGTATTTGCGGAAAAGATCCCAAGCGGTATCCAACATCTGGTCGGTACTGATGTTTACATCGATAGCAAGCAAGCTGTTGGAATAGTCCTTGGCGAAATCCAGGGTACGGCGGTCGTAGTCCGTCAGATCGAAACCGTTCTCCATCTTGGTCCGGGCGTTAGCAGCATCGGCATACAGACGGATAGCGGCATTCATCACTTGCGGGTGATCCTTCCGGGTTTTCTTACCGATCACGAGCTGTTTCAAACGAGACAAACTTCGGAACGGGTCAACGATAACCTTACCGATCTCCGTGTCTTTACGCAGGAACAACTGTCCCTCCGTGATGTACCCGGTGTTATCCGGGATAGCATGGGTAATGTCACCGCCGGACAACGTGGTCACGGCAATAATCGTGATAGAACCTCCGGCAGGGAACTGCACGGCCTTCTCGTAAATCTTCGCCAAATCGGAATACAATGAACCCGGCATGGAGTCCTTCGACGGGATCTGATCCATACGGTTAGACACGATACTCAGCGCATCGGCATACAACGTCATGTCCGTCAACAACACCAACACTTTCTCGTTCTTATCCACTGCGAAATACTCGGCAGCCGTCAATGCCATATCCGGTACCAACAAACGCTCAACAGGCGGAGCCTCTGTGGTATTCACGAAACTAACGATACGATCCAACACCCCGGCATTATCAAACAAATTTTTGAAATACAGGTAGTCATCGTTTGTCAATCCCATACCACCCAAGATGATTCGATCGGTCTTTGCTCTCAGCGCCACGTTGGCCATCACCTGGTTATACGGCTGATCCGGGTCGGCAAAGAACGGGATTTTCTGACCGGACACCAACGTGTTGTTCAAGTCAATACCCGCGATACCGGTTGCAATCAATTCCGACGGTTGTTTACGACGCACCGGGTTCACCGACGGTCCCCCAATCTCTCTTTCTTCCCCGTCAACTGCAGGTCCCCCGTCAATCGGGTCGCCAAAGGCATTGAAGAAACGCCCGCATAAATCGTCTCCCACTCTCAGAGTAGGCGCTTTTCCCAAGAATGTCACTTCTGCATTCGTCGGAATCCCTTCTGTCCCGGAGAACACCTGAAGGGTTATATCATTTCCCCAAATCTTCACGACCTGCGCCAACCGTCCGTCTACAATAGCCAGCTCGTCATTCCCGACGCCCTGGGCATTCAACGTACACGTTGCTTTCGTGATCTGGGTGATCTTTGTATAAACTTTTTGAAAAGCAGTCGTCATATAATTTATTTTTTGATTCTGTGATTTTCGATTCCATGATTGTGTGATTCTTCTCAATATAAAGTCAAATCACTTAATCATTATATCACCTAATCACTAAATTTATTTCTTTTTTCTTTCGTTAATGATCTCGTTCACTTCTGCCTCATACTTTTTGAACGCTTCCGATTGATATTCGGAATAGTTCATCTGTTTGAAACCATTAATGATACGTTTGAAATAGGGATTAATCTCTTCGAACGTGTCAAAATCAAATTCGGAACGAACCACACCCAGTACCATGTTCAGCATATACTTCTGACGCTCCATCGCGGTAGAACCGTCAATGTTGTCAAAAGCATCCTGTTGCAGAATCACGAAGTCAATCAACTCGGACTTCCAGTATACCACGTGATATTCCAAAGGTACACCGTCATCGCCCAAAATGTCAATCTGCTCTGCCGTCTCGCGACCGCGAACCAACATATTACGAGCCTCGTTCACATCAGCAATCCACGTATCGGAAATATTCTTCTTGGCGAACTCGATAAATTCCGGATATTCCAAGTATTTTGAATAAGATTCCAACGTATCGATTGCCGGGTAACGTTTCGCATCCGCACGTGCTTGAGACAAGGCGTAGAAACAACGTGCCACTTTCTTTGTGGACTCCGTCACCGGCTCTTTCAAGTTACCACCGGCAGGAGATACCGTACCGATAAAAGTAACGGAACCTGTCTTACCATTATTCAAGTACACCATTCCCGCACGAGCGTAGAAGTTTGAAATGATAGCCGACAAGTCCATCGGGAACGCATCCTGTCCCGGTAACTCCTCCATACGGTTGGACATCTCACGCAAAGCCTGCGCCCAACGAGAAGTCGAGTCGGCCAGCAACAACACCTTCATTCCCATGGAACGATAGTATTCCCCGATCGTCATAGCCGTGTACACGGACGCCTCACGGGCAGCCACGGGCATATTGGACGTATTAGCAATAATCGTGGTTCTCTCGTACAATTTACGACCGGAACGAGGGTCTTCCAATTCCGGGAACTCGGTAAAGATCTCCACCACCTCGTTCGCACGCTCACCACAGGCAGCCATGATAATAATATCAGCATCGGCAAACCGGGACAACGCGTGTTGTAACACGGTCTTTCCCGTACCGAACGGCCCCGGAATAAAACCGGTTCCCCCTTCCAGAATCGGGTTCATCGTGTCGATAACACGTACTCCGGTCTCCATTTGACGGGAAGGACGGGGTTTATCCACGTAATTACGGATAGCCACCTTTACCGGCCATTTCTGGATCATCGTAACAGGAATCTCTTTTCCGGCCTCATCTTTCAGTACGGCAATCGTATCTTTTATCGTGTATTCCCCGGCAGCGGCAATTGATGCGATGGTATACTCCCCTTTCAACTTGAAAGGTACCATAATCTTATGATCCAGCCAGTTCTCCTTCACGTTACCCAACCAATCGGCACCGGTCACCTTATCACCGACCTTGGCCAACGGGGTAAAACTCCATTTTTTATCTTCTTCCAACGGGTTCGTATACTCTCCTCGTTTCAAGAATACACCCGTCATCTTATCCAGGTCATTTTGAAGACCGTCAAAATTCTTTGACAGCAAACCGGGACCCAATGTAACTTCCAACATATGGTTTTCGAACTCCACGAGGGAACCGGGTTTCAATCCCCGGGTACTTTCAAAAACCTGTACATAAGCAATATCCCCGACAACCTTGATCACCTCGGCCATCAACCGCTCGTTTCCAAGCTGGATAAAGCAAATCTCATTCTGAGATACCGGTCCTTCGGTACGCACAAGTACAAGGTTGGAAATAATACTATGAACTTTTCCTTGTGTCTTATTCATGTCTCAATTTTAATTTTTAAATTCTTCCGCAAACTCGAAACTCTTTCTGAACTTATCCACGACTTCCATGAAGACTTTTCGTCCCGATTCGGAACTCATCTTGCTCCATCTTTCAACGATCATCAGCTCAAGCATGAAACTCAAAACTTTCTCCATGGAGAAATACTCGTAAACCACAGCCTCTTCGATATAATCCCAAAGAAGTAAATCCAGTCCTCTCTCCCGTTCGACAAGGTTTGTATTTCCCATCAGAGAAATCACCTTCTCCGCGTACGGGAATTCCATCCCCAAACCGAAATCTTTCGAGTTTGAAGTTCTCAGCGCCTTAGAAAACACGTTATCACCAATAATCTCCGGGGCAACCTCTTTCCCGTACTTCCGACAAGTCAAGGCAGTCTCCAGATTCTTCACGTTCATCACGAACTCCGCGTAATTCCGGACAAACTTACTGCCACTTTTCATCAAGTGATCGTAATACATCCAACTCAACACATTCTCCGGAGAAACATCATATTTCAAATGTTCCCCTTTAAAATCCGCAATAAATCGATTAAGATAAACAGGTAAAGAATTTTTCGGTTCGGTGATTTCGTCTTCCAGACATTGTAATGGATATACTGTTTCAAGATTGGTATCGGGAGCCATTTTATTTAGCAACCGCAGAACTTGTTTATTATCGGCAGGCAGAAAAAACAACTCCATCAACTTCACATCCTCCTTCTTCAGAGCCTCCCGGGCCAACTCCCGAAACCCGTTCACGGACAACGCTAGTTTCCGATCATCCAGAAAGACCTCCGGTAGTCCTGCAATAAAACAGTAGTAATTATTTTTTAATATCATATTATTCATTCTGTGATTCCGTGATTTAATGATTCAACGATTTTGTGATTCAATCACTTAATCTATAATCACCCAATCACTCAATCCTTAAATAACAGTTTTTTCGTGAAACCTTTCATGTACTGATTAAAGAAGGCTTCAAATAGTTTCTCGGAGAAAGCAATCTGGAAACCACCATCTTTAGGCTGGATCACAAACCCTTCTTCTAAATTACCCACCTTTACATCAAGACCTTTATCCAACAGATCCTTGTACTTGGCCGCAACAAACGATTCGAACTTCGCCTTTTCATCCTCGGAAAGAAGAATTTCCATGTTCAGGTTTCCACCGGCAACATCCCACTTCTTCACGATCGTCATAAGCAACTCCTGAATAAAAGCTTTTTCCTCGAACCCGATCTTGGCTACATCCCCGGCTACATCCCCGGCAACCAGATTCGTGATTGCCTGTTTTAAAGCCGTGATAGCTTGGCGCGCACTTAACGTCATTTCAGACTCGGCCTTCTTTTTCAAGTTAGAAACCTCTGTCTCCGCATCAGCATTCATCTGTGCTGCTTTCGCTTTCGCATCGGCAATAATCTTTTCGGCCTCTTGCTTTGCCTGGTTGATGATATTCTCCGCCTCCTGGCGAGCCTTATCTACCCCCTCGTTGTAAAGCTTTTGGGTCAAAATATCTAATTTATTCTCCATACTAAAAACGTATTATATATTAATTTTATCTTACAAACTTTCATTAAAACTAAGTGTCAATAAATGTGCCAGTAATCCAGAAAAACGGCGTCAAGATATTAAAAAACATTGACAATAACAAATAAAAATTATACAATAGGACACTTGAAAATATCCCCGTAACAGATACGAATTCCACCACAAAGAGTTTGCGAGAACGACAACAAAGAGGGCGTCTAACAAATCGTAGACGCCCTCTGCTTTCCTCATTTTCGTTCGTTATCAGTAAATCTTTATTTCTTTAATTCTGCCTCCAACAAGCGTTTTAAAGCCTCATCAGAAGGCCGGGGAGCTTTTATTGCCACGATCTTCCCATCCCGGTCAAACACCATGAATCGAGGTATTCCGGTAATTTTATAGGCCTTTGCTATATGACTCCAACCACTTGCAAACAATTGCACCCCGGGAAGTTGCTCTTCGGCAATAAACTTTTTCCACTTTTCCCGGTCCTTCGCCTCATCCAATGAAACCCCGATAAACACGACATCCGTCCCCTTCATCTCCTCTTCCAGTTTTTTAAGGTGAGGCAACTCCTTCCGACAAGGGGCGCACCAAGTTGCCCACACGTCAACCACCACAACCTTTCCCTTAAAATCAGACAAGGAAACCATTTTACCGTCTTTATCAGGATAGGTAAAATCCGCCCCCTTCACCCCTTCTTCCGCCTTGTATAAACTTGCCGCAACCTCATCGAAACGAGCCATTTGTTCCGCTGTTAGGAATTTACCCCATTTCTCTTTTTGAGCCATACAATCCGCATAAGAAGAAATCCTTTTCGAATGTGCCAACAACATCTCACCCTTTAATCGATAATCAGGAATATACTTTTCAAAATACTCAAACATATAAGGCTCACTATTAGCCATTACCTGTTCTAAAGTATAGAGTTCCAACAACGCCATCCCAAAAGGAAGTTCCATCAACATATCATCTGCTAATTTCTCCGTTGCATAAATATGTTTGAAAAACTCCGGGTACTCGCTCTTCTCCGGGAATTTCTTTCTCGGCGTGTACATGAAACTCAAGGCTATATAATCAACATCATAATCTATATAGCGTTTCATCCACGTATCAAATGATTTATCTCCACTCTTCAGGTTATCCCGGAACACACGTGCTTTCTTCAAAAACTCCTCGAACATCGGAAAGAAGACGGTGTAATCCACAGACATGTACTTTATTTGAGTGGCAATTCGTTTGGTCTGTCCCGATAATGCCAACCATTCATACAAAATTTTATTCTCCCGGGAACACTTTTTCCCGGTTAGATAAACCGTATCTTGATCCAGATAGAGCGAGAGCCGCTCCCCTCCTTTCAGATAAATCGGGTACTCCATAAACTTCCCGTCCCCGACCACATATATCCCGGAATAAGTCGGGACGCAGCCAAATCCAAAATAGTCATCATTCAAACACATTCCCTCTGCCAACCGCCATGTTTTCCCGTCTTTCACACTTTTCAACACGATGCTCTTCAACGCATCCTTGGAAGTGTAACAATCTACCATAGCTTTTTTTCCACCTTGGGCATTACAAAGCATATTACTCCCTGCAACCACCCCTGCTAACAACACCAGTATCTTTATATATTTCATCATACGATCCATTTACTGCCAATAACTTATACTTTTCACCATCTCATTTGTCGGAATAATTTCCACCACTTCCATACGACGACTTTCCGACTGGTCGGGCCGCAACACATAAACTTTCCCTTTCGTTTCAGCACTATAAGTAGCTACAATAACATCTTTGTTATACTTTCCATCTGTAACAACAGCCATAGCCGTAATCTCATCCATCACAACTTTTTCTCCCTCGAACATCAAATCATTCAATTTCACGCAAGCATCAATCCCGCCTCCTTCCCTGTAATTATACAAGGTACTACCGATAGCAAAATAAATAAACCCATTTCCCCTATCAAGCACGATATGCTCGGCCTCGTCCAACATATTCGCATTATTCTGCAACTCCTGCGTGAAGTTTGTTTCCTGTTTAAACACGGCTCCCGGAGGATACGAAGAGAAATCAAGTGATGACACATACACGTACCGACGATACAAACCATCCGGGTCTTTGGTAATCACGATCACACTACCATCAGCAATCCCCTGCATATAGATCAGGTCACTTCCCTCTAAAGCATCCGCTCCGGACAAACGAGTGGACTCGGATTTGGCATACATGGGACTCCACGTACTATAAGAAAGAAAATACTTCCCTGTCTCATTATAAAGCAATATACAATCTCCACTCACTCCCAGAATCGTTGATGCTTTAAATTTCTGCCCGCCATTATAAGCACAATCCGAATAAAAAGCTCCCGTCGGGTCAAACCAATGCACTTCACCCTCGTCCGTCACGAAAAACTCTTTTAAATCATTCTGCTTATAAGCATACATTTTCTTAAACGTATAACTGATCGGTTTTGCCTCCACCATCATGTACGTCGCCATATTCGTTTCCAGCCACACCATATCGGGAATGGTCAGCCACCCTGTCGCCTCTCCCGTGGCAACCCAGATCTGTTTTATGTTCATGCGATCCCACGATATATACGAGACGGCATTAGCCCCTCCTTTCCGATAAGGAAAACCGGACCGTTGTAACATTCCCGTCTCACGTATTTTACCTCCCTGCGCATCATCCCCGTACAATTCCAATTCGACTTCACCTGTTGCATCTTCCGTCAAAAAAAGAAAACCATTCTTATAAGCCCCGATCACCTTCAACCCGAACTGATTCAGCCAAGCCACACCGCTCGCCTTTTCAGTAATTGAAAACGTCACCCTGTACTTATCCGAAATCGGCAGATAAATTGTATCCTCTAAATAGGAACGATTTCCCAAGGTATCCCGTTTTCCGGTAACCTCATTATACGTGTACCACACGTAATCATAGTCATCAATATTCACTCCTGTTGTGTCGTTTTCTCCATGCGTGACAATCTTCGCAATTTCCGGTTTCAACGTCAACACCTTTCCCCTTGTCACCACCGTGTCTTTCAATTCCTCTCTTAATATGACACTCTGGATATAATCGTAATCATAATTTCCCTTATCATCGTAGCAAGATGACAATAACCCGATCATTACCCAACTTAACGCCAAGTATATATATTTATTCATAACCAATCATTTTAATCTATTAAAATCACGTCCATTATTTATCTTTAGGCCATGCATCCGGGAAAGAACTCGGAATAACCACGTCGGGAAAAGTCATATATCCCCGGGTAGACTGGGGATCCGGATCTTTCAATGCGCTCTCGGGACCACCCGCTATTTTACTATTCAAATAATTTGTGATAAAAAGCGGCAACTGGTAATAGTATTGGGAAGGAAAACTAGTCGCATTCCAAACTTCCGGATCCATATTTCCCAACTCGTTGACTAATTTATATTTTGCCTCCGAAAAATACCCGAAAGCCCAATCATACCAATTTTTCGGCTGTGTCAACTTACTCGTAAATATCAATGTTTTCAACGTCATATCCAACGTATCTTCATCCTGCACTTTCAAGGACAGTGCTTGAGTAAAGTATTCGTTCGGGACAATTCGTAGAACCAACTTATTTTTTGCCATACCATGACGGAATATTCGCACGGGAATTGCTGCCTCCGCCTTATTAGCCGGTAAAGTATACTCCTCTTCAAGAGGTGCATAATCAACTCCCTCTTCCCCTGTCGCCTCTTCGAGTTTTACACGAAACGGACGATCATAATCCTGTACCTCTCCGTATAGCCGGACTGCCATATTCACCACCGTATCGTCCACCGTCACCATTGCAAATGAAAAAGAAGTGGAATCAATATATTTCCCCAGTATACTAGGAGCAAAATAGATCCCGTCATTCCCGTGATACGTGTCGAGAGTATCCTCTGAACAATTCACCAACAACAGACTCAAACCAAAGATCAATAGTATATTTTTCATAATCCACACGTATTTATTCGTACCTATTATTTACTTCACTCTCGGGTAACGGAATCTGGTAATAATCCTTCATCTCGTATTTCGTATTTCCATCCTGTCCGTACAAGATACTGACCTGATTACGTTTCAAGTAGAAAAAATACTGACCTTCCCCGTAAAACTCTCTTTGCCATTCCTTATCCAAGATATCATTCACATCCTGTCCGTCCATATTATGATCCTGATACCCTCGGTTCAACCGACTCTTTTCGAGCCACTCCTTTTGCAACTCCTCCTCGGAAGCCGTGGCAGCCGCTATCAAATACAGTTCACTCATCCGCATCAAAGATTGTATCTGATATGTGTACGGATTTTTATCCGATTTCAGGGTAGTCTGTGGATAGAAACGTACAAAAATCTTCACCTTCTCGTCCCCGGATGCTTGTTCCCAGAAACGATTACGATAATCCCGGTTATCATTGTACAACACTCCCAGATAAGAAGTCAATCCCTGGAAAATAACCTTTGATTCCAAATCCTGAGAAAACATTTCTTTATACAACCGATCCCGGTTCAGATTGTGCAGACAAAAAAGCATTTCCGGAAAATACACCCGATCTTTGACTGCATTGTCTTTGGTTATCGCCTCGAAAGTATCACCAAACTTTAACGTAGCCCCGCTTTTCGGATCTTTTCCCTCTAGCAAGGATGTCGCAATCCGATAAGCCTCTGCCCGGTATTTCTCCCCAAAATACCAACACATTCTAGCCTTCAGCCCCCAAGCCGCGTAATAATTCATTCGTACATTCCGGTAAGCCCAGAAGTCCTCATCATCCAACACGATACCATCCGTAAGAATCGGATCCTGTTGTAATAAATAAATAGCCGAATCAATATCACTTATCAACCGATTTGCCACTTCCCCGCAAGTCAGAATCGATGCAGGGACGTCCGTAGGTTTGTCATACAAAGGTATTGCCGCCCGATTTTCTGTCTCCGCACTATACACCGGGGCAAACAAACGGAATATATCAAATTGCATATATGTCCGCACCGCCAGAGCTTCCCCTATTACCAGAGCATAATCCCGTTTACTCAACACCTCCTGATGTTTGGGTACATTCTCCAGAATCTCGTTACAAGCCGTTACTAAACTCCAACCCGCACTCCAGATACTCTCGAAAAATGGCTTCACATCCTTATCGGTATATTGATAACGACTCAACTTATAATACGAATGTTCCGAATCCGATATATAATAACGTTGAGCCAAAACATCAAGTACTCCACACGACAATTCCCGGGCATACAAATCCTCGGAAGCCATCTTCAGGTACAAGCCGTTCAAGTTTTTTTGAATTCCTTGTTCGGAAGCATATACTTGATCTTCCGTCATTTTATCATAAGGTTCCACGTCCAGCCAACTATTGCAACCAGATAGCAAGAAAGCCACCAACACGCCTAATAATTTATATCTACTGACTATCATATCTTAATCATTTAAAAGGTCATACTTAACGAGAATGAAACCGTACGGGCAAAAGGATAAGCCGTCCCCCGCTCCGCCCGAATCGTGGAACATCGAAATATATCATTCATATTCGCCCGACAAGTCAGACTTGAGAGATACAACATCTTCAACCATTTCTGACCACTAAACTCATAGGCAACCGAAATACTTTCCCCGGAAATCGTATTCTCCCGTTGCACGTAACGGTCTGACATCGGGTAAGTCTCATTCGCAGCCACCTTGGAAGTAATCTTCCGGTATTGAGCATGATCCCCCACTTTTTGCCAACGATCGTATAAAGCTCGTTTATCCTGATTATACTCTGAAAAACTCGTGATATTTTCAATCCGGTTGTATAACTCCGAATTGAAATAATCAGCCCCGAGTCGATAACGGAAATAAGCACTAAAGGAAAAACCCTTATAATAGAAGTTCGATCCTACAACTCCTTCTAATTTTGCCTCGGTATTACCCACAATCACCTCGTCGTTACTATCATAATCAAACGTGTACGACCCATCCTTCTTAATAAAAAGTTCATTCCCGGTTGCCGGATCTATTCCGTTAGATCGCACTGCCCAAATATCCGTCGGGCTACCACCATCCCGATAACGCTGCAAAGAAGTTTTCTTCAATTCATCATTAATCAGGTCCAACTTGTTACCGATCTTACTATACTCCTGTTTCTGATGTCTTCCATTAAAGGTCAACGACCAATTAATTCGTTCGTCGGGACGATAAATCGGGGTCACTACCATGTTCACACTAAAACCGTTTGTTTTTTGTGCTCCCAGATTCGTGATGTAGGCATCTCTTCCTGTCGAAGAGGCGATCGTCGTGGTCACCAGCAAAGGATCGGTCTCCTTATAGTACACGTCCAGATTCACCTTCAAACGATTGTTCAGAACGGCTATATCTGCCCCCACGTTATAATCCATCGTCTTTTGCCATTTCAAATTGGGATTTCCAAAATCAAGCACATCTATTCCCATTCCGAACAAATTCTGCAAGGAAGTGTTATAACCATAAGTATTATAAGAACTATAAGACGAAAAATTCTGATTTCCGGGATTTCCTACCGAGAAACGCAACTTCAACAAATCCATCCACTCCCCCATGAAAGTCTCGTTATGAACATTCCACGCAACTCCCACAGACCAACTATCCGTGAAACGTTTATTTACCCCGAACACCGAAGATCCGTCTTTACGCCAGTTAAAATCCAACAAATACCGATTATCAAAAGCATAGTTCCCGTTCAGATAAAAACTAGTACTCCGACTTACCGTTTTATAATAAGAAGGTTTACTATTGGTAGCATATTGATTCGCAAACGCCGGATTCGGAATATTGTCATCCGGGAAACCGATAGCCTTGTAAGAATCGTTCACGTAATTGGAAGAGGCAAATCGCCAACCACCCACGAAATTAACTTGATGTTTTTCGGCCAGTAACTTCCCGTAAGTAACCACCACGTCCCCCTCGTAAGTCCATTTATCGGATGTTGATTTCTGGTATGATCCCCGCTCGGTCTTTATCGTTTCATCAAAATCCGAATGGAATGGCGATTTGAAATATTCTGTCTCGTCTTTCGACTTGCTTACCCCGACACGTCCCCGGGCCATCAATCCGTCACAGGGACGATACTCGATTTGGAAATTATCCCGAAAAGCCAAACTCCGGGTACAATCCAAATAATTCAAACTGGCGTTATACAAAGGATTAGGACGTTTAACCTCAGTAATCAACCCGTCACGAATCTCGGATTCTTCCAAATATTTAGGAATACTCCCCTCGTAATCTTTCTCGTAATAAGGATTTGTTTGCACATATACCGCAAAACTCTGCGGAGCATTATTCGCCTCCCCGTAATCCAGAGTAAACTTATTATCAAATCTCAATTTACCTTTCCGATAACGTAAATCCAAGTTAAAACTAAACACATCCCGATCCGATCCCTTCATTACCCCGCTCGTCCCGTTATAATTCAGCCCAACACCGTAAAGCATCGCGTCATCACCTCCCTCGACATAAAGATTATGCTTATGCACGAATCCGGTACGCAAAGGCTCGCTCAGCCAATAGGTATCCACCCCGCTTTTTACCTTTTCCAGACGTCTGTTATACAAATTCAATAACTGGTATTCCTTATTCTGATCCCGATCCCAAGAAACAGAGTATTCCCCCGCCAACCATTCAAACTCTAACTTTTCCTTGGCATTCATCATATTATAATCGGACAAGTCAGGAATAGACACACTAAAATCCCCGTTATAACTCAGTCGTAATTGACCGGCTTGCGGACGTTTCGTCTCGATCACGACAACCCCGTTGGCTGCTTTAGAACCGTAAATAGCAGTAGATGCCGCATCTTTCAGTATCGTCACGGAAGCTACCCGTTCCATGTTCAAATCGACCACCGTCTGCAACGGGACCTCGAAACCGTCCAGAATAAACAAGGGTTGGTTCGGATCAACAGCATACTCCTCTTTCAAATTAACAACACTCGTTTTTCCCCGAATATCAATATCCGGCAACTTATTCGGATCTGATCCGAATTCATTATTCGGCGTGATATGAAAAGAGGGGTCCAGTGTCTTCAAACTTTGAAGAATATTCTGGCTACCAATCATTTTCAGGTCTTCTGTTTTATACGTGGAAGTAGAACCCGTATAACTTTCTGCTTTACGTTCAAAAATTCCGGTCACCACCACTTCGTCCATCTCAGTCACATCCGGAAGCAAAATCACGTTTATCTCCTTTTGTCCGGTATATTTCACCTCCTGAGATTTCATCCCGATAAACGAAAAAATCAACACGACATCCTTCATCTCGGGTAAGTTCAACGTGAAATTACCATTCGTATCCGTGGCTGTCCCCACGGAAGTTCCTTTCACCACGACCGTCACACCCGGTAAAGCCAGCTTCTTATCATCCTGTACCACTCCCCGGATCGTGATTTTCTCTTTTTTATCCTTTTCCTCCGGTTGTCGTACCTTGATCACGATAATCTCGTCCATAAACACGTAGGTCAGTTTTGAATTCGACAACACCCGATTCAGCACGTTCTCCACGGTTTCATCCTGCACGTTCACCGAAACCAATCCCAACAGTTTCGCCTGTTCCCGGTTTACCATAAAATTCAACTGGGTCTGTTCTTGAATCTTGTCTAACAGAATCTTTAACGACACGTTTTCCAATTTCAAGCTAACACGCTCCTGTTGTGCTTTCGTCGTCGCCGAAAGCCCGAAAGAAAAAACACAGACCAAAATAAGGCATAATTTCATAATACGTCCAAATTTGTGCCAACGATATCTTCCGACACGATGGCAATGTCGATTTTTTTGCATAATTTTGTAATTACTATGGTTTATAATAGCAACAGGTCCTTGTTGACGCAATACCGGTTGCATGAATTATGATCATCCGGAAGGTGCTGTCACACCTTCCTTTTTAATTTACAACAATCGTTTTTCCCGATACATCAAACTTCACCCCGGTAGATTCCGTCACCGTTCTCAATATCTTCCGCACATCCTCGTAACGTTTCAAGAATCCCGAAAAATGCAACTCTTTTGCATTTCCCGAACGGAAGAATACCTCCATATCGTACCAGCGAGCCAGCTCATCCACAATATCTTCCAATGTTTCATCGTTAAAATAGAAGAAACCTTCCCTCCAAGCCGTGTATTGACGTACATCGACTTCTTTCAACCGGATTTCTTGATCTTTCCGGCTATATTCGGCCAACTGCCCCGGCAGCACCCGCACTTCTCCGGTAGAGTGTAAAGACCGGATCCCGATACTTCCCTCCACCAGCACTGTCTGTACCTCATTCATGCCATGAGTATTCACGTTAAATTCCGTACCGTACACCCGCACCTGAATATCATCCGTCGTCACGTAAAATGGGCACTCTTGATCTTTTGCCACCTCAAACCATGCCTCACCCTTTAAATACACCCGACGTTCTTTTCTCGAGAATGTTAATGGGTACTTCAACTCGCTATCCGCATTCAAATGTACGATGGTCCCGTCGGATAACTTCACCCGGAATTCACCTCCTTTCGGTACAAGTAACGTATTATACAGATTTTCCGGCCCATCACTTTTAACATCTCCGTGATGATAAGCAATCAACCCGTTGTTCACCTCTATCGACTTGTCTTTCTCCTGCAACTGAAGAGAATCCGTCCCTCCCAAAACAACCTGCTTCCCCCCACTCAATTGTAGTACGACCTGTCGCTCCTCATGGATCCCGTAAGCCTCGTTCAAATCTCCTACAGCTGACGGTTGTTTCACCCAAAATAATAAAGAAATTCCGCACAGGAGCAAAAAGCCACACGCCACCGCACACACTTTCCACACGATACTTCTTCGCCTTCTCTTCTGAATCTGACGGAATGCCTTACGCCCATCGTATTTCCCGCGTCTCTCCATCTCCTCCTCGAACATCCGGGCCTCGATAAAATCCCGAACACTCTTATCCTCACCCTCCTCTTTCTCCCCCGTGAGTATGGCAACCACACGAATCATCATACGTTTAGCCGAATCATCTATGTTTTCCCAATTCATCGTTTTAAATTTTAAATACACCTATAAACGCAAAAATTAAAAAAACGGGTGACAAGATTTTTA
>UMEX01019159.1_pt1 | contig 17010 bp, 9 predicted proteins | sample 1964871 | NCBI WGS metagenome assembly UMEX01 (sample SAMEA4836032, study PRJEB28245) | human gut metagenome | biome: gut microbiome; material: fecal sample | place: Denmark | collected 2008
TGAATCCAAAAGCGAAATCGAGTCCCGGCTGCAACCCTCCGCCACTGTGCTGACCGAAATAATCACCGACACGCGGCATGAAGCCCGGCAGGGTCATGTTGTAGCGATTGGTGTAAGATACGTTGACACTGCGCACCATCATGAGCATTCTCGTTCCGAATTGCAGCGCCTTATACCAACGCTGGTCTTCCGTGTTGCGGCGAGATGTGACGGTGAGTTTCAGATGTGTGGTATCGCGCGAAGAAATCTCAATTTTATTATTGTCTAAAACTTTATATTTCAACGCATAGCGTGAGCCGTCCTGACGTATGGCCACGACCCGCAGACGCTTCGACTTCTGCCCGTGTTGCACGACAAGCGTGGTGTCTTGCTTGAGCTGTATTTCCTTTACGAACTTCTTGGGCAACGTTGGCTTCACCGTAGAGAAACTTGAAGCGAATTTGCGATTCACCTTCTTCAGGAACGGCACATGGTTGTAGAGCGTCTCAAACTTCATGCGCACGTTGGCAGAAGTGGTTCTCGAATTAGCTATGGTTCCTGCCATCTGTGTGCCGTCGTCCAGGTCAGCTCCGCGTTCCCAATTATAGGTGGCGGCGTATTTCACGTCTGAGGTCACCCAATCGAAAACTGGCAATTTGTTGATTGGCAACTGCCATGAGGCATCGAAGCTCTGCTGATAGTTGAGCGGAGTTCCCATATTGCGGATGCTGCTCCAGACAGAGTCTTTCCACGCCGTATAGCGGTCGGGATACAAATCTTTGTTGATAGCCGTGTAGGGCTGCTCAATCTCAGCGTTCGTGCCGGAAGAAAAATTGGCATGCAGGCTTTTTGTCAGGTCCCAACGGAGCGTGAAACTTCTGTTCCATAAGAAATCGCTCGACCACGTCAATGGCAACGTCGTGTTGTCGAGGTTTTCCATATCGCGCTCCTGCAATTCGAAATAGCTGCGCGTGATGTCGGAATTGAAGCCGATGTTCTGAGGCAGATAGTTGAAATTCAACTCCTTTACAATCTTCATCCATTGGCTCTTGCTCTTCATTTTCTTGAAGGGCTCGAAAGCCTTGTAAGAGGGCGAATAATTGTAATTGAAATTCCACTTCCAATTCTGGTCTTTCTCCCATGCTGTTGTCTCTCCCGACGTGTGACGGCTGCTATGGCCGTAACTGAAGGAGAAGTTGGCGGGGTCGTAGGGCATCGGATGGCGCTTGGTGGAGATGTCGAAACGCAGGCCGGAAATACTGATATTCTTGTTGATCACCACCGTTTCGGCAATGTTCTTCAAAGAATCTTTCTCATGCTTGGTGGCGAGGCCATCCAACGATTCGTCCATGCTCATGTCGGTGTCAAGCGGATTATATCGCGGCGATGTTCTCTCCTTGCTATAGGTGTAATAAATGGGGGCTTTAAGCTTTACTTTGTCGGGCAAAAAGCGGCCAGCTTCAACATTGGTTGTCACGCTATATTGGAAGAGGTCGTTGTCGCGACGCTGACTGACACCTTCTTCGAGACCGCCAAATCCGTCGGTTTCGATATGGCCGGAGAGATTGACGCTTGCCACATCAGACAATTGCATGTTGAGCGTGCTCTGCGCAGCCCATCCGCCCTTGTTGCTGAAATTCTGCAAACGCAATTCATTGGCCCATACTTCCACGCTCTTGACGGATCGGGAATTGTTTCGGACGCCAATCATGATGGTGCGCACTTCTCCCAAAGAAGGATTTCCCATCACGGAAATTTTGTTTGCCGGACGGTTTACATCATATTCGCTATAAAGCTGGGCATACCCCGTTAGGCCCAATGATTTCTGCTTGTTCCTGTTTTTCTTGACATTCGTGAGCACAGTCAAGTCGATGTCAAGCATATTTTCAACTGGCCACACCTTGGCAGGGCCGGTTCCGGAATTGGGATAGTTTCCCTCAGGAGTCACCTTCAACGGGATTTCGTATTCATAGAAATTGTTTTTGTAGTCAGAGCCCAATCTGATGAAGATGCTGGTCTGTCCATCTTCCAGAGTCGCATCGCCAGGCAGACTGTTGGCATGTGCGAACATCTGCAAATGGCGATAGCGACGCAAATCGAGCGACGTATTTTTGTAAACGGCGCGGGCGTCGCCGGAAGCGAGGTTCTCCACCGTCAGCGCCAACGACTGCTCGTTGTCCTGAAGAATCTGCTGCTGGCCGGGGTCGACAACGCGACTGATGCCGGGCGGGATGACATAGTTGACCGGCGTTTTCTCGTTGTTCTCTTCGAAACTCACAGCCGACACGCTCAAGTTACCGCTCACGTCGGGCACATGGTTGGCATAGAGCGACTGCTCATAAGAGCGCCATTCTCCGTGAACGAGGTTGAGGGTTGCAAAACGGAGCACAACTGGTTTTTCAAATCCCGTCATGAACATACGCATGAATCGGATGCTTGAGAAATCACTGATGTTTCCCTCGCGCTTCTCATATTGTTCAACAGGGATGCGGAAGAGATACCACTTGGTCGTCAAGTGGTTGCCATCACGCGTGGTGGTGGTATTCTCGCGTTTGTCAACGATGAAATTCTGCCCCACATTCATCATGTCGGGCGAAATGCGCACGCGATACTGATAATATTTTTCGTATTCGTTCAGCGTGTAGTCTTGGTTGATATCCTCCACATCTGGCGTGGTCTTATAGGCCGTGCTATACTTTTCCGGAGAATGCTCAGCGTCTACGGAATTGCCGTTGGGATTGTTGATGCGTTTGTAGCGCTCAAGAATCGACGTCTGTGCATTGTCGAAGTCTGTGCCACGAAAATAGTGGTACTTGTCGGCAGAAGGCGAGGCAAGGATGGAATCGTAGACTTCCGGACGGACGATGTTGCGGATGCTGTTGAGATACTGCTTATAGGCGGGAAACTCCGCTTCATCCTTGCTTGAAAGACCGTTGAAACCGACGTCTTGCTTCTGGCGTGCGCCGCTTGAGGTGTTGAACGCATAGGTGATACTGTTTTGCGTTGGCACACGTCCCCAAACCGTTTCCGTGTATTGCGAAGGATCGTCATCAATGGGCAGTCCGCTTTCATAGAATTTCTTGCCGTCTTTGAGGATGTCTTCGCTGATCTCTCCAAGGTTGAAATAGAGGTCGCCAGAGAAGGCCGCCGCATTGTCTTGCGCGGTGATGAAAGGATCCATCAACCAAAATTCGATGTAGCCGATGTTCGCCGTCTCGAAGTCAGAAACGTCAATCTTGCGCATCATGCCGCCCCATCTCTTTGACGGAGAAAGCAAACGACCGTTGGCATCCAGCGAGGGGTCGAGATTATACGGGCCACGCTCGTTGGGATAGTACGCCAGGTTGAGGACGTTCAGCGTTGAAGCCTCACTGAAATTGATCTGACGGTTGGGAAACAATTCGTTTTTATAGATTTCCCTGACGCGAGGGTCAGACAGCTGTTTGAGGTCGCTCTTGATATGGCCTGGTGTCAGAGAAGAGGAACGTCTCGTGAAAAGAGGGTCAATGTAATACCATGCCAACAAGGCGCGGTTGTAGCCGTAGCGGAGGTCGTTGGTCAATTTCGATTCGGGGAACATGCTCGGCACGGAACTCAGCGTCCACTCCGTCGGATTCGAAATATCGATTTCGTTCTTAGCGTTTTCAAAATCATCGATATATGAAGCGTTGCCCTGGGCGCCCTGAATGCGTCCGGCAATGAGTTGAGCAAACTCGGCGGAGAAATTGATGCTGGAAGGTGCCGTACAATGCAACACGGGCAGTTTGTCCAAGATATTGGTAAGCCACTGGCTTTCCTTCTTCCAAGACATATTGAGCCCCCACATCGTGTTGTTGAGCGGTTCGCTTCCCATAGCCACCTTCGTTGTCAATGGTTTTTCGCCCAAGTGCATAAAGGTGCCACCCAAAGTGAACGACTTTGAGAAATCATATTGCCAATTGAATCCGACAAGCGTTTTACGCTGCATGCCATAATTGGTGTCGCTCTCCGTACTGACATTGATGGGAGTGCCTGCATCCAAGATGCTCTGATTCAAGATGGTGACGATTCCGGAACTATAGTCCACACGGTAATCGGTGCCTTCTGCCAGCGTCATGCCTCCAGCTGTGACCACCACAGAACCCTGAGGGATATTCATAGAGCCCAACTGAATTTCGTTGTTTTTCGAAGCCTTATACTGGCCCGTTATGATATATTTGTTTTTCTCGGCAATCTGCTTGGCCACAGTTTTTGTCGAATCATACAACTCCTGAAACACATATTTACCACTGACGGCATCATCCCCGATAACGCGTCTCAAATTCTCGCCAAATGGTTCTGCCACAGGGAAATAGACACGGCCGTTGGCTGCGTCGATGGTGTAGCCATCAACATAGTCAAAATAGCCGTTAGGGTTTCTCTTGTTGTTGTTGTCCAAGCGGTCGAGGCCAACAAGCGTCAGAATTTTCTTGTTTTTCAAAGACGGCTCAGGAAGATATGAAAGATAAACGCCCGTCGTGTCGCTCAGATATTTGATATTCAAACGAAACTTGTCGCTCTGGAGAGAAGTGGCACCAAGGGAATAGACGTTTTTCATCATCAAATCCCAGTTACCCATCTGAGGCGTACAGGCCGTGTTCTTCAGCGCTTTCACATAAAGCACCTGCTGGTTGTCTTTGATGTCGGAAGAAAATTCACCGACCTGGAAAGTCTGCCCTTTATAGGTGTACTCATAAGCCACGGCGAGCACCTGGTCGGGTTGCAACGTCGACTTGAGGGAGATGTAGCCCAACGCTGTATTCACCTTATATTCAGAAGAATTGAGCAAACGCGCCGTCTCCAGTTTCTCATAATCATTGCCGCCGACCAAGCCTGCCGCGTCAAGCACAGACGTGGCCTGCGTGATATTTCTCGCGCCGGAAAGCGAACCATTTAAATTGGAATAGAGCGTGTTGGAGTTATTGTTGGGCGCTGCACTACCGTTGGCGCTCCAGAGGTCTGAGATTTTCTTCTGCTCGGCCAGGTCCGTAAAGGCCACGATATTGCGCGTGTTTGTCGTCACACCGCTCTTGTTGGTCACCCACACTTCGATGCGGTTGATGGTCACGCCAGAAAAGACATTGGGAAGTTGCGACATATTTGCATCATAGTTGTCGCGAAAAAAGCGAGCCAAGAAGAAGTGGCGGTTTTCTTCATAGTTGTCGGCAGTTATCTCAAAATCTGTGAGTTGCACACCACCCTTTGAACTGACGCTCTGGCTGCTCGATTTCTTTTGCGACACAACCGTTTGCAATTTCAGTTTGCCAAACTGCATATCTGCCCTCACGCCGAAAAGCGAAGAAGCGCCGCGAATCAAAGAAGAGTTGGAAGGGAGGGAGACATTACCTGCCTCGATGAGCTTGAATATTTCGTCTTCCTTGCCTTCATATCTGAGTTTTATGTTTTGGGTGTCGAAATTAAACGTCGCCTCCGAGTTGTAGTTAAAGTCCATGTTCACCTTGTCACCGACCTTACCATTCACGCTCAAGTTGATTTTCTCGTCGAAATCAAAACCAAAGACACGCCGATTGCGTTCCGCCAACGATGGGTCGTCAACGAAACGTGTGTTTGCTCCAATCTTCAGTTCTGCGCTTCCTTGGGTCTTGATACGCACACCACCGGGGCCGAATATTTTATTGGCCGGTCCGAGGTCGAAGTGCATATCTGTGAAATCAAACTGCTCTTTCCCTTTCGACTTAAATTCCTGGGAATTCCTGTTCATATAATACTCCCGCATGGACTTCTTCATCATCCACCGGTCATACTCCGTCTCAGAAAGAGCATAAGGAACATCCAGAAAATAATTGCCCATTTTTGTCCCCAGAAGGTATTTCCCTGTGGTCTCGTCATAATAGAAATCCGTTTTAAGATTCTCTGGGTCTTTCAGGTCGGCACTCCGCTGAACTGGCACTTGCTCCTCTTGCAACACCGTTTCCTTCACAGGAAACTTCGGCACGATGGTGTCCTGCGCGATGATTGGAGCGCGTCCCAAACCACTTTGGGAAATGGCATCAGCTGGGACTGCCGCGCATTCTCCAACTGGCAAACGCTGCAAGCGTCCGCCATAAACCATATTGGCTGCCACCGACAAAGAGAATGTCAGTAGCAGCAATGCAAGAACACGTATTTTTGATCTAAAATTCAAATTCAATTCTTTTGAAGAATACACGAGATTATTTCAGGCGCACCCCACCCTTTCACACCAAGGATATTTTCCTTTTGAAGCGGCATATATTGGGCAACCAGTATTTCTTTCCCGAAACAGACAGCCTTAGTAATTCAACACCCCTAAAGCATTTTCAGCGCTTGCTTGATGATCTGCTCAACAGCAATATCGGGAGTGGCTTTAATGATTTGATGAACCGCCTTTTGGCTGGGAGCTGGAGAGAAGCCGAGCATCGTCAACGCGGCAATGGCTTCGTTGGCAATTTCCTTTTGCGCACTGCTCATGGACGCACCGCCCGCCCCTGCCGGTTTGTCACCGGCCACACTCATGTCAAGCGAAATCTTGTCTTTCAGTTCCACAACGATTCTATTTGCCGCCTTCGGACCGATGCCCTTGATGCTTTTGAGCATGGAGATGTTTTCATCGCGGATAATCTCCGCCAATTCCGACGGGGAAAAGGCCGACAGCATCACGCGGGCGGTACTCCCGCCAACGCCAGACACACTAATCAGCAACAAAAACAACTGACGCTCCAGCTTCGTTGCAAAGCCATACAACTGGTATGCGTCCTCGCGAATGGCCTCATAAACAAAGAGTTTCACCTGCTCCTTGCCTTGTATGGCAGTATAGGTGCCCAAAGAAATCGTCAATTCGTAGCCAACACCGCCAGCTTCAACAATTGCCGTTGTCGGATTCAAGTCATCCACGACACCTTTTATATAATCAATCATAGCAAATTTTCAATTTAAAACGTCCTAAACGGGCAAACGCAAGGACCTATCAATTCACGGACATAACGTCCTATCGGGTATAAGTAAGTGGTCAAAATATCTGACCACCTATTTATAACGAAAAAAAGAGGTTCTTATTGTATCTGAACACCCCCTTTATCAAAACGGCGCTTCCTCCGTTGGAGGCGCAAAGGGGATGGCGTCAGGCGGCGGCAGCTGTTCGTTGCCAATGGGAGGTATTGCGTCAGCCGTCTGGCTGATCATGGCAGTCTCCTCGCCTGGAACCGGCACCACCATCTCATCGTCAGGATTTTGAAAACGGGCATACTGTCCCTTGAATGTTAGAAGCACATCGCCGACAGCACCATTACGATGCTTAGCGATGATGATTTCAGCCTTTCCGCGCAAATCGCGCCCTTTGTCATCAGAGAAAATACGATAGTATTCTGGTCGGTGTATGAACAACACCATATCCGCATCCTGCTCGATGGCTCCAGATTCGCGCAAATCCGACAATTGCGGGCGCTTACCTTCGTTGCCTTCACGGCTTTCAACACCACGATTCAACTGCGACAGAGCCAAAATCGGAATATTCAGTTCCTTGGCAAGCCCTTTCAAAGAACGGCTCACGGTTGACACTTCTTCCTGACGGCTTCCGAAGCTCATGCCTGAAGCGTTCATGAGCTGCAAATAGTCGATCATGATGAGCTTGACGCCATGTTCCCTCACCAGTCGCCTGGCCTTTGTTCTAAGTTCGAAAACGGAGAGCGAGGGTGTGTCGTCAACATACAGCGGGGCGCCGTAAAGATTCTTTATCCTGTGGTCAAGCTGTCCCCATTCATAAGGCGCCAACTGTCCGCTCTTGATTTTCTCGCCAGTGATTTCACAGACATTGACAATCAGACGGTTCACCAACTGGACGTTCGACATTTCCAAGGAGAAGAAAGCCACTGGCACCTGCTGGTCAACGGCAATATTCTTGGCCATGCTCAACGCGAAGGCCGTCTTTCCCATTGCAGGACGTGCCGCAAGGATAACGAGGTCGGAGTTTTGCCAACCGCTCGTCATTTTGTCCAACTGGTGGAATCCGCTCGGAATACCGCTCAATCCGTCGCTTCTCGCCGCCGCTTTCTGCAGCATGTTGTAAGCATCGTTGATGACGGGGTCAATCTGCGTATAGTCCTTCTTCAGGTTGCGCTGAGAAAGTTCAAAGAGCTTTCCCTCAGCCTCCTGCATAAGTTCGTCAACATCCTGCGTGTTGTCGAACGCCTTTGTCTGGATGTTGCTCGTGTAAGAGATAAGCTCACGCGCCAGATATTTCTGTGCGATGATTCTCGCGTGATACTCAATGTGGGCGGCCGATGCCACCAAACCGCTCAATTGCGTGATATAGAATGGCCCGCCAACGGCCTCCAGATGTCCGCTCCTCTTCAGCTCGTCTGTAACGGTAAGGATGTCAACGGGTTTCTGCTCGATATTGAGTTTTCGGATGGCCTCATATATCAGCTGGTGTCTGGGTTCATAAAAGCTTTCCGGACGCAAAATCTCGCTCACAAGAGAATAAGCGTCCTTCTCTATCATCAAGGCACCCAACACCACCTTCTCCAAGTCGGGCTCCTGCGGTTGCAGATGTCCGTAACCGTCTTCTTCCGGAACGGCGTTTTTACGCCCCTTGCCAGATTTATAATTTGCCGTATATGTTTTTGGTCCTGCCATTGTTATGCTTGTTGTTGTTCATAAGTAGATAAGCCTGCCCAAGCAGCGGGTCAGAACATATCTGTCATTTTTCTTCACTCCCCTCCTCCGCCTCCAGATGCTGCAAACATCCGATATCAGAAGCATCTCCGTCCAGTCGGCTTTTCCCGTTCATGTCCGTCGGATAATACTGCCTGCTGATTGCCACATCGGCATTGCCGACAGCCTGGGATTTCGCGTTCAGCGTAAAACTGAAGATAAGACGCTTGAGGTCGAACGCCGGCGAAAAATTGTCCTCACGCCACACCTCATTTCCTTCTTTCTTCCTGTCCCAGAAGCAGTTGACGATTCTCTCGTCTTCAACTGGCGGCGTGTCGAGCAGACAATTCTGGAAGAAAAATTCAAAGGGTGCATCGGCATGCTCCGCAGAGGCGTCACCAATGATTTCGTCGTCAGAATAGCCCGTCACGATGCAATTGAGAAAAGTCGCCTTGTTTAGGGGCACCACCTCCTCGCCCATGTAGTTTGAGTAATGCAGCGCCTTGCCGCGGCCGCCCGCAAACACATAGAAATTGCCGATGGTGGCATGAACGAAAGTGTTATCGCCCCCCAACAGCGTGACGCAGTTCCCGCCACAGTTGGTTATCTGGGAGTTCCCGACAAACACCTTCGAGGCCTTGGCATACAAGCCATCGCCGCTCATGTTGTGCAGAATGGTGTTTTCCATCCGCAATTTTTCCTGAGAAATATCGTCCCCACCTTCACATCTGATGCCGTTCTCTCCGCTGTGGATATCGCAGAAGTTCAAGCGGTTGTCATGGCTTTCCGCCTTAAACACCACCCCACCCCATTGTCCTGGAACACGGTCGTACGGTTGGTTGGGAAACATATAGTCAGTGCGCTCACCGCGCATCAAAACCTTCGCGATCAAAGTGCCCTCGGCATGCAACGTGCCGCGAACAATCAGCGACGCGCCGGCGCTGAAAAACAACCGACATCCCGCGGGCAAAGTCAGCGTTGCGTTCTCGTCGACAACCAGACTGTCTTTGACGATATAGGGCAACGCACTGGAAAACACCGTGTCCTTGTCCAGCACGAGGGCATTCAGTCGCCTTGCATCCTGGCTGCATGCCTCCAGCACGATGCGGTCTTCCGCACCGCCTTCCGTTTGCAACACCAGTTTGTCTTCCCATTTCTTTACATCGCTCGTACCCTGGTCAGCGATGTTCGCCATGACAAAAATGCGTATGGAATCCCTTGCAGGAATTTCCACCTCCGAGCCCGACAGACGTCCGTTTTCCAGGAACACACCGTCAACATTCACGCGAAACACGGAATTTCCCTCTCCCTCCAGATACACATTTTTCAGTCGAATCGACTTTCTCGTGGGATTATACACCTCAAAAGAGCTCGTCGTGGTTGGCTGGCCGCTAAACACCGTGTCGAAACTGACGGTGTCTGCAGAAAAAGCCAAACGATCGGCGGGCGACATGGAGTATTCATCGTCGTTCATACATGCGCCCAGCAGCATTCCACATAATACGAGCAAGAAGCCACCCCTCTGAAAGAAGGACAGCTTCAGCTCCATCACATTGTGTGGCAAATGTTTGTATAAGTACACGTTCAAAACAGATTAACCCATGCACTCCGACCGTCATTTTTTTCACACGTCGAAGCGCAACGGGATAAGTAATCATTACTCAACCGGGAGATGCTTCAAAATATCCAGCAAGTGGTCCCAAACCATCTTGACTGTCGGGATGAGCAGGCGCTCCTCAGGAGAGTGCACGCCGCGAAGCGTTGGTCCGAAGCTGACCATGTCGAGCTCGGGATATTTCTCGCTGAAAAGGCCGCACTCCAAACCGGCATGGATGGCCAAAATCTGGGGCTCTTTGTTGAACACCCTCTCATAACTTTCCTTTGCCACTTTGAGGAGGACACTGTTCGGATTCATCTTCCATCCAGGATAGCCCTCGTTGGTCACAACTTCCGCGCCACCAAGTTCAAAGGCTGCACGCACCGTGGCACTCATATTTTCACGCGCACTGGCCACACTGCTGCGCTGACTGGTCACGACCTCAACGACATCCCCCTTGCGGTTGATGCTTGCCAGATTTGAGGATGTTTCCACCAGCCAGTCCAAATCCTGGCTCATGGCAAACACGCCGTTGTGAACAGCACGCAAGGCGAGCAACATGCGACGCGCGGCCTGCTTTTCCATTCCAGTTTCAACGGCAGGCACGCTCTGCATGTCGATGGAGATATTCTTTTCCGTCTGCTGGAATTCCTCTTCAACGTCTGCAGCAAAGCGATTGAGTTCCATGCGAACCGCCTCCTTCTTCTCGAACGGCACAGCGCAAACGGCATAGCCCGCACGAGGAATGGCATTATGCTTGCCACCGCTCTGGATATCAATTAGGCGCAAATCCGTCTTCTCCATCTCGTCGCAGAGGAATCTAACGAGAATTTTGTTGGCGTTGGCAAGTTTCTTGTTGATATGGTCGCCAGAGTGTCCGCCCTTCAAGCCGTCAACAGTCACCTTGAAAAAATAGTAATTCTCTGGCAGCCTTTCGCTTTCATAAGGGAAAGTGGCCGTTGTTCTGGCACCGCCCGCGCAGCTCACGAAAATCTGCCCCTCGTCTTCCGAGTCGAGATTGATGAGCAACTTTCCTTTCATGAATCCCGGCTTCATGCCGACTGCGCCAGTCAGTCCCGTTTCCTCGTCGCGTGTAAACACACACTCGAGCGGTCCGTGCTCGATGTCATCAGCCTTCAGCAACGCCATTTCCATAGCAACGCCGATACCGTCGTCTGCGCCCAGCGTCGTGCCCTTGGCCTTCAACCATTCGCCGTCAATATAAGTTTCAATCGGAGAGTTCTCAAAATCAAAATTCGGGTCATTCGATTCACACACCATGTCCATGTGGCTCTGAACAGCCACCATCGGCAAATGTTCCATTCCCTTGGTGGCCGGCTTTCTGATAATCACGTTGCCAGTCTCGTCCACCTCCGTTTCCAAACCGTGCTTACGTCCGAAATCCTGAAGAAATGCTATCATCTTTTCTTCATGCTTTGACGGACGCGGCACGCCATTGACTTCCTTAAAACATTCAAACACAGCCTGAGGCTCTAACTTAATCGAATTATTCATGAGTTTTATTTTTAAATAGCTTTATACACGTGCGGCACGGCCAGCAGAACACGTCCAAACGAAGGCCAGTCCGCCAGCAGAATCTCCCGAAAAGCCCATACGTATCTCCGGAAAACCGTAGCCGATGCAAATACCATCGCAATTTATTTGCTCCTTTGCCAGCTTTACACTAATTTTGTGCCATTGATCGCCAGCGACAAGAGCAACACGCACACGGCATTCATCAGCAAAATTATAAAGAAATGTGGCACATATTCATCCTTACATTGTTAATAATTGCAATCAGTCTCATCTTTCTGTGCGTCCGTCTTTTCTTCGGACGGAAATTCGTTCACACACACGTTGACGGAAACAAAGCCATGCACGCACGCGGCATCCACTGCGCCCAATCGCTGGACGCGGAGGAACGTCGCGAAAACAGATTCAAAGTTAACGAAAAAAATTCATAAAACAGGCAGGCAGGCCGAAGCCATTTTGCCTACCCCATAAAAAACAGCAAAAACATGACCATCAAACCATTCTTACTCATCCTCCCCCTCGCCGCCCTCACAGCGGCCTGCGGAGGCGACAAAAAGAACAACCTTGAGGCGGCAAACGCCACGGCCTCCAGCGCAGCGACAAAAATCGCCTACGTTGACGTAGATTCCCTGCAAAACAAATACCAGTATTACATCGACGCGAAATCCCAACTGGAAGCGAAAGTCAAAGGATATCAAGACGTCATCCGACAAAGGGAACAGGCCCTGCAGCAAATGCAAGTCAGCCTGCAGCAACGCATGCAAAACGGAAGCATCACCAGCGAAGCGCAATACAAAGCGGAGGTGTCTAAAATCCAGCGCCAGCAGGAGGCCTACGCCAAATACTGCGAAGAGGCGCAAAAAGAGAAAGACGCGATGGAGGCGCAGTTTAGCAAGGCCCTGCAAGACAGCCTCGACAACTTCCTCTCGGAATACAACAAGACGAAGCACTACACGCTGATTCTGAACAAGGCCGTTACGCTCTATGCCGAGAAAGGCATGGACATAACGGACGAGGTTGCAGCGGGGCTCAACAAGCGCTATAAGAAATAAAACATACGGCAAGCAGGCCGCACGCAACTTTATTTGCCGCCCCGCCGCGCCATCGCCACGCGCATAAAAATAGCAAGCCTCCACACCTATTTTTCAATGGGTGTGGAGGCTTTTTTGTCTTCCACGCGCTCATTTCGGACTTACAGTCCTCCTCAAATAGCAAGCACCTGAACGCGACGGATTCAGCGGGACTGCAGAGGGGAGCGGCGGCATTCGGTTTTTTAAATAAAAGATGGAGGAGGGATAAAAAAAGCCGCATCAAACCTAAAGCTGGAGGCAAGTAGGGAAGGCTGTTTCAAGTTTGCAAAGTCATTTCATTGCCGCTGAAAATTTGCTGCCTGCGGCCGAAGGTAGCACTACTTGCGGCCGAAGGTAGCGCGAACTGCGGCCGAAGGTAGCACGAACTGCGGCCGCGAGGAGATAATTTGTAAGGCACTTCTGAAAAACAGGATATTTTTCTTCTCTCACCAAACTGACAGATTAAACCCATTTATACTGACTGACTTTTCCTGTGGCACTAAAAAAGGGACAAGACCTATTGTCTCGCCCCTTTCTAATAGGTAATCAGAATGATGTGAAATACCGAAGCATTGATTTATTAGCCGCGTATGCCGTTTGTCCAACCCGCCAGTGCTTTCGGTTTCTCCATAAAGCACCGTGGCATGCTTCTTCAGACAAATCGGGCGCACATTTATTGTGCGCCCGCAGGTGTATTCAGTTTTTATCGTTACAGTATATTCTTGACCTTCAAGTCAGTCACCTTACTCTTGAAGTCGCCCGAATTTCTGAGCGGGAAGACCAGTGTGCGCTGATAGAACATTTTGGTGCCAGGATTGTACATCTCGGGCTTCCACGCGTTGGCGTCCGTGTCCTGGAAGCGCGTCTTATCTGATGCCTTCATGGCATAGATGGTGAGAGGGCCGAGTTCTTCCTTCTTCTCGCCGTTGACGAAGAGGCGGGTCATCGTGTTGTCGCCCTGAATCTTGATGGTGACTTTCTGTCCGGCGGGGATTCTGTAGTTGAAGGTATTGAGATAGCCGTCACGTTCAAAACCGAGCTTACCCTCTACGGGGTCTGCCAAATAGAACTTGGCGTTTTCGGAGGTGAACAATGTGGTGCCTTTCTTTTCAGCTGCGCCCTCAACGGTGAACTCTACGGTGTAGCCATAACCGACTTCCTCAACGGCATTTTTCTGATTGGGTTTCACCTCTGCCAATTTGTATTCAGCGCCTTCGGGGAAACGGCCGTATTCGTTGACGGCAGGGGCTTCACTCAAACGGGCACGGCGGCTGTTGAACTCTGCATAGGGGAGCGTGGTGTTTTTACCTGTCCAGCATTTGACAGAGAGGGTCTGCAGGGCTGGGAAGAGACGATCGTGGATATCCTTGACGGAGATGCCGTTGCCTGCATGATCGTTCCACACGGCAAACATGCCGCCGAGGATGGCGGGGTCGTTTTCCTCAAACACCTGTCCGCCGATGTTGGCGGGCGTCCAGTGTTCGTAAAGGTACTGGCAGTTCAGATAGTCGTAGTAATAGCCGGCGGCGGGAACGATGTACATCAACCCGTCGGAGATGCTTACGAGCTTGTAGCCCTGTTCCTTCATGTCTTTGGGGTTGGCATAGCCGTTGAACCAGCAGTCCATGATGACGTTCTTCGATTTCACGGGGGTGTCACCCTTGGCGTGTGTCAGCGCGCCCCAAACGACGGCCTGCTTGCCGAATTTCTCTACGTATTTGATGTAGCGGTCGGTGAAGTAACGGAATTTCTCAACGACGTCTTTCTTGGCGTTTGAATATTCGTCGGTTCCGATGTGCACTTTCTTGCCGCGGAAGACGGGTTCTTTGCCTTCGAGGTATTCTTTGAAGAGGCCGTCAACAAACTTGTAGGTCTCGGGATTGAAGAGGTCCAGATGGTCCATTCCGTATTCCTTCGAGCCGATTTCGGACTTATAGTGCGTGAAGGCGAGAGAATGGGCTGGCACATCGATTTCGGGGATGATTTCAACACCGTATTCTTCCGCCAGTTTCTGGAAGTCGATAAATTCGGCCTTTGAATAGGATCCATCTTTGGCGGTCAGACCGGGATAGGTGGTGCTTTCGAGGCGGAAGGCAGCCTGCGTCTTGTTCCAGTCGTCACCGAAGAACTGGCGGAAGCCGTTATCGTTCAGATGAACATGGAGTGTGTTCATCTTATAGTATGACATCATTTTCACGAGGTTGCGCAAATAGCTCATAGGGATGAACTTGCGTCCGCAGTCCATCATGAAGCCACGCAAGGCGTATTCGGGTTTGTCGAGTATCTGGCCTTTCGGCAGGGCCAAATCGGCGCTTTTGGCGGGTTCCGTTGCAAAGGCTCTGGCTGCCACACTGTTTTTGTCGGAGATTTGCAGAATTGTGCGCGTTCCCCAAATCAATGCCTGCTCGGTAGAGGCGGTGACGGTTGCGGTTTCGTCGATGTCGAGGGCATATTCTTCACTGCCCATTTTCTTGTTGTTCTTCAACTGGATGACGAAGTCGCCCTTGCTGGCTTTTCCGCTAACAATTGTCAGGGTCTTGCCAAACATGGCTTTATAATCGCTGGCAAACAGCTGGGCCACAGCTTTGGCTTTCGGGCCTCCTTTTACTACGATGCGGCCAGAAGGTACGAACTGCCCTTCTGCGCCTTTCCATGACTGGATTTCGGGAATCACGAAGGGCTTTGGATTGACATCTGCATAAGAGGCAACAAAAGCCACGCAACACAGTGCCAGAGTGCACAGGCGTTTCACGCCAAAAAATGTTTTACACATAAAATAAAATCGGTTTTATAAGATTATCTGTTTTCTGATGTTTCGCGCAATGCGGCATATTTGGGACAAGCCCGCCCGCTTTCTCTGGTTGGTTTTGACGTTCAAGGCGGACATTGCAGCCTGGTGTTTTGATAGTAGAGGAAAACGAGCGCAGAGCGTCAAGCTCGCTTAAACGCTTTGCCGAGCCGCAGCCTATCTTGGGCAAAGATAGTGCAAGGCGAGAGCAGAGCATCAAACTTGTTTGAATACTTTGCCGAGCCGCAGCCTATCTTGGGCAAAGATAAGATTAAAAAAACAAGTACGCAATCTTTTCTATCAAAAATTGCGTACTTGCCACAGGGCGCTAACGGGTTGTATGCCCCAAGCGCGTCTTTACAGAGCGTTGGCAGAAGCCTTTTCTGGGGCTTTTACTTATCTGCTACTTTTCTTGAAACGGAGCAATTCGGCTCCTTTGCTGTCTTGCAGCACCAATTCGCCTTCCTGGACGGACACACGCGCGGCGGTATTGAAATTTTCCATGAATGCCCGTTCGAGTCCGTTGTCCTGACACATCATGCGCGTCATACCCAATGTGCCGAAAGAGGTTTTTCCCTGAAGAAGAGCTTTGAGGTTGAAGGAGCCAGTCAAGCGGTTGCAGCCGGTGAATCCGGAGAGGGTCTGCCCTTTGACGTCGAAGGTCAGCGTGGGGATTTCATCTTCTGCCTCCGGCAACTGAAGGTCTTTTCCAGCCACCAGCACCCATTTGCCGTTGAGGGTCTCAGGAGTGAGCGCATTTTTCAGCGTCAACTCAATAAGAGAATTGCCGTTGCCGTCGGCCAAAAGCAACGTCGTGTTGTCCTGCATCTTGGCCTGCTTCACTTTGCCGAGTTCCGACATAAAGATGGTTTCATACGTGTCTTCTGGACAGAGCATCATGGTACATCCCACCTTCGACAGGTCGATTTTCCCGTTTGCCTTGAGTTTGTAACTTCCCGTCAGACGGTTGCACCCATTAAAGCCCCAAAGAAGGCCATCGGACTTGAAACCCAAGAAGGGTGTTTCGTCTGACGGAGTGACCGTCTTTTGCCCTAATTTCACTACCTGCCATTCCTGGCCGTCATTTCCTCCCAGCATTTCCATCGTCAGATTTCCTGTCGACTGACATGCCGTCATCCCGCAGGCTGTGGCGCCTGCCAAAAGTATATTTTTCAGTTTCATAATCATTCGTTTGTCTGAGATGGTCTCCCCTCCCGATGGTGATTTATATAAGTAGGTGTTTAAAATTAGGTTTATACTATCCATGTAGGGATAATCCAGTTTAAACTAATTCTGAACACCTACTTATCAAAAAAGCCAGACGCCCCACTCTCTCTTGTAGCGTCTGACTTTAGGGATGTTCTATAAATTAGTTTTAATGGAGATTCTTTATT
>UMEX01014196.1_pt1 | contig 16513 bp, 14 predicted proteins | sample 1964871 | NCBI WGS metagenome assembly UMEX01 (sample SAMEA4836032, study PRJEB28245) | human gut metagenome | biome: gut microbiome; material: fecal sample | place: Denmark | collected 2008
GGAACATCATCTGGTTGATCTTTCCTTCAAATTCTTCAAAATTCAAGGGACGGTTGTCCAACGCAGATGGCAGGCGGAAACCGTAGTTTACCAGTGTAGACTTGCGGGAGCGGTCACCGGCATACATTCCCCGTACCTGTGGCAGTGTAATGTGGGACTCATCCACAATGATAAGGAAATCTTCCGGGAAATAGTCGATCAGTGTACAAGGCGGTTCTCCAGGCGCCAGGCCGGTTAAATGTCTGGAATAGTTTTCAATACCGGAGCAGAATCCCGTTTCCCGCATCATTTCCACATCAAAATTGGTGCGCTCAGAAATGCGCTGGGCCTCTAAAAGCTTGTCTTCACTTTTAAAATATGCCACCTGATCCTTTAATTCCTCTAAAATGTGTTCTGTTGCCTCTAACATTTTCTCCTTGGGAACAACGTAGTGGGAAGCAGGGAAAATAGCTACGTGGCCTAACTGTGCTTTGATCTCTCCGGTCACTGTATCAATTTCCATGATCCGGTCTACCTCATCACCGAAAAATTCAATTCTGTAGGCTTCACTGTCAGAATAAGCCGGGAAAATGTCAACTACATCCCCTTTTACACGGAAGGTACCACGCTTAAAATCCATATCATTGCGGTCATACTGGATCTCGATCAGCTTTTTTATCACATCATCCCGGTCTTTTTCCATACCCGGCCGCAGGGAAATGACCATGTTCTGATAATCAATGGGACTTCCAAGACCATAGATACAGGAAACCGAAGCCACGATCACCACATCCCGGCGCTCAGAAAGAGCAGCAGTGGCAGAATGACGCAGCTTGTCGATCTCGTCATTAATAGAAGAGTCCTTTTCAATGTAGGTATCAGTGGAAGGAACATAGGCTTCCGGCTGATAATAATCGTAGTAGGAAACAAAGTATTCTACAGCGTTTTCCGGGAAAAATTCCTTCATTTCAGAATAAAGCTGGGCTGCCAGTGTTTTATTATGGGCAATGATGAGGGTAGGGCGGTTTAACTGCTGGATCACATTTGCCATGGTAAATGTCTTGCCAGAACCGGTAACGCCTAAAAGTGTCTCAAACTGATTTCCTTCTTTAAAGCCTTTTACCAGCTGTTCAATAGCCTGGGGCTGGTCACCAGTAGGTTTATATTCAGATACTAATTTAAAATGATCCATGAAATCTCAAATTCCTTCCTTTCTCTTTGCAGAAATCCATAGAAATTTGTAAAAAGTATACCATGAATTTCTTAAAAAGTATAGATAAAATAAAGAACATTTGTTCTTGCGCTCGTTCATGCTCTTTTTTGTATTTTTTCGTTTCTTCCCATTAGAAAGATTTCATGTTAGAATAAAAACAGAATGTATTTTTAAAGGGGAAAACCGGGGAGGGGAATGAAAAATGCCAAGAAAGAAAAATGATCTGAATACCATTTACATATCAGAACGCTTACAGGAGAAGCTGCGGCCGATCTCCAGATGCACCCTGACAACAGTAGTGGCTCCTATGGGTTACGGCAAGACTACAGCTGTAAACTGGTATTTAAATGAGCGGGTGAAAAAGGGTGGTGCAGTAGTGATCCGCATCAGCATTTACACCAATAACCTTCCTATTTTCTGGAAAAGCGTGCAGAATGCCTTCCGGTTTGCAGGTTTTAACTTTTTCGAGGAATACGAGTGTCCTTCGGATCTGGCAAGTGGCGGTCTGTTTGCAGATGATCTCAGCCACCTTCTGGCAGGCGAAACAGATTATTATATTTTTATTGATGATTTTCATCTTCTTACAGATGCAAGGATAGGGGATTTTTTTTGTACATTGGCAAAACGGATCCCGGATAATATTCATATTATAGTGGCCAGCCGGGACCGCTTTTTATCTGGCGGGGCAGTGGTAGGCTTAGGCGGCAAGCTGCATCAGATCACAGTGGATCATCTGCGGTTGAATCATACGGAACTTTCCATTTATTCTAATCTTTGCGGCACGGAGTTAAACGACCGGCAGATTGAATCCCTTCTTCATTCCAGTGAAGGCTGGTTTTCCGCTGTTTACTTAAATCTTTGTTCCTTCGCAGAACGGGGCGAGCTGCCGGATGATCATTCCGATATTTATGAAATGTTTTCAGCTGCAATGATCGATCCACTTCCTGAAAAACAGCGGGAATTTCTCATTGTATTGGGCCTTGCTGATGAATTTTCCGCAGAAATGGCAAAATTTATTACGGAGAATGAAGATACAAAACAGCTGCTGTCTGCCATGACCAGGCAGAATGCTTTTATCAGCCGCCTTGCAGACGGGGGGACATATCGTTTTCATCATATGATGAAAGAATGTGCAGAGCAGGCTTTTGCAGCAATGGACAAAGAAAAGCAGACTGTTTATCTGGAACGTTATGGAAAATGGTATGAGGAACACAGACAATATCTTCATGCATTGGCTTCTTACCGGAAGAGCGGAAATTTTAATGGGGCCCTGAGGGTGATCCAGAAAGATGCTGGGATCCTTCTGGCATCTTTAAAAGCAGAGGATGTATTAAACTTTTTAAGTAAATGCCCAAAAGAGGATTTAGAAGCCTATCCCTTATCGGTGCTGGTGCTGATGCGTTGTATGTTTAACTGGCGCAAGATCCCGGAAATGTTAAAATTGAAAGAGTTTCTGATCCAGGCTATTGACAGACATAAGGAAATTCCTGAAGAGGAAAGAGGAAATCTGTTAGGAGAATGTGACCTGATCACCAGTTTTTTGATGTACAATGACATTTCCAAAATGAGTCATTTCCACCGCAGTGCCAGCAGGCAGATGTCAAGGCCTGCTATCAGTATCCGCAATGATGGCGGCTGGACCTTTGGTTCCCCCTCAGTGCTTATGATGTTTCATAGAGAATCGGGGGGACTTTTAAAAGAACAGGAAGAAATGAGGGAGTGCATGCCTCATTATTACAAGATCACCAATGGTCATGGTCAGGGGGCAGAACGGGTCATGGATGCAGAGGCATTGTTTGTACAGGGCCATTTTGCAGATGCCCAGATCGCTTTGGAAGGAGCCTATGCCCAGATTGAGAAAAATGGACAGGAATCCATGGCACTTTGCTGCGATTTTCTGTTAAGACGATTGTCTTTGTGTATGGATATAAAACAGAAATATTCCTTTGAACAGCGCCGCATGGTTTTGATGAAGCATCATAATTCCATGTGGATCAATATTTTTAACAGCACCTGTGCCTATTACTATGCACTGATCGGCCGGGTGGAACAGATTCCGGAGATATTTGGGGAACACAGACTTTCGGCTGTGAATTATCTGGCTCCCGGAAGACCTATGATGGAAATGATCGAAAACCAGGTTTATCTGGCTCAGGGCGCTTATGTTAAGGTGATCGGAAAAAGTGAGGGGATACTTGCTGTGTGCCAGGGACTTCATTATGCATTAGTTGCCCTTCATGTACAGATACAGACTGCGGCAGCCTATGAAAAGATGGGAAAGCACGGAGAAGCCAGAGCTATTTTAAAGCAGGCGCTTTCAGATGCTGCTAAAGATAACATGGTCATGCCTTTTGTGGAAAATTTTATTTATCTGGAACCGCTTTTTGAAGGAACTATGCCGGAGATTGAAGAAGGATTCCTGAAAAAGATCATCTTACTTGGCAGAGAGTATGCGCAAAACTGTAAAAATCTGGGAAATGAAAAGACTTATCCGGAACAGTTTAAATGTCTTACACAACAGGAATTAAAGCTGACAGAGTTAATGGCCGCCCACATGAGTAACAAGGAGATCGCAGCAAGGCTTTATCTTTCTGAGGGAACGGTAAAGCAGTATATTAACCAGATCTATTCTAAATTAGAGATAACAGGAGATACGAGAACCAAGCGTAAACAGCTTTTAGAGAGGTTCTATACCAATAACTAACCTTTAGTTAATATGTTTTTAAGAAGATCCATCGTACAGTAAATGTACGGTGGATTTTTTAATATCCTTTCGGAGTCTCTTCTGCAAAATCAAGTACAAAAAGATTCCGAGAGTACATTGTATCTGGAAGGAGGACTCATGTGGAGAGAAAGTATATTTTGGCTGTTAAGCCCTTAGAACCTTATATCCTGCAGATCGACTTTATATCAGGAAGCCGGCTGCTTTTAGATATGAAGCCTTATGTGGATAAAATACGGTTTCGTACCCTTACAGATCCAAAGGTGTGGAACAGCGCAGTGACAAATGGGATCTTTGTACGTTTTGGAAATGTGGAGCTGAGCCATGATGAGATCCTTTCTATGGCAGAGCGGGAACATTTAAACGGCCGGTGACAGCTTTCGGGGATTACACATGGTCATAAGAAAAGAGAGGAGAAGGAGTATGGCAGATCGGAACGAAGCAGATGCTTTATTTGCTACCAGGAGGAAAAAGCAGCAGGAAGAGCAGGCAGAACAGGAACGAAGAGAAGAAATGAGCCGGAAAAAAGCAGAAATGGAAGCGGAGATCCGGCGCTTAGAGGAAGAGGCCAGACGTCAGAAAGCCAGACAGGAAGAAGACAGACGCCAGGCAGAAGAAGAGGCCAGACGGGTAAAACAGGAGGCAGAAGAAGCGGAGGCCAGAGCAAGAAGAGCTCAGGAAATGGCAGAAGAAGCCAAAAGAAAGCAGGAAGAGGTAAGGCGTGAAGAAGAACGCCGGATCCAGGAAAAACGTGAAGAAGAAAGGCGGGCCAGAGAACGGGCTGTCCAGGAAAAGGCCCAGGCAAAACAGGAAGAGGCAGAGAGAGCGGAAGAAAGAAAAAGGGAAGCAAAAGAACGGGCAGCAGAGAAAAAAGCAGCTAAAGAAGCGGCTAAAGCAGAGGCTAAAAAGGCAGTAAAAGAAACAACTATGGGCGCAGGAAGAAAAGCAGATATACAGCCGGGAAAGAAGCTTCCAGTACTGCCGTTGGCAATAGGTGGTGTGGCTGTGACAGTTGTGCTTGTTATCTGTCTGGTACTGTTTTTTGGAGGCAAAAAGGGTGGTGTATTTGGTACGGACTGTGATCTTATGGCCGCAAAACAGGTATTAGGCTACGATGTATTTTATCCGGAAAGCTTTGAAGAGGCATATGCAGATGGCGGTGTCTACTTAAAATATGGCAGTGTGGAAAAGGGAGATTTTTCCTTTGTTTATGTTTTAGGAAGCACACAGGACGATATGAATTACATGACAGAAAGCACAGATCCTACAGATTTTATACATGTTATGGAGGAATACGTGTTTGGCATGAATGACAAGCAGGTATATAAGATGACCACAGAATCTGGACGGGATGTTTACTGCAGCGAATATATCTCCTTTGATATAAGCAGTATTACAGATCAGGAGGAAGGTGTCATGGCGTCTACATCTATTATGATGCTTCCGTTAGAAGGGGAATATCTGGTCGCTGTTTACGCAACTATGAAACCTTCATATGAAGAGCCGCTGGAAGAAGTAACAGCAAGTATCCTTGATAACACATATTAAAGGAGGAAGATCTATGGCATTACTTATGACCGTTTTCTTTGAAAATGGTTTCTCGGAAAATTATTTTCCCAATGTAGACAACCGCAATTTTCCTGTTGCCATACGCCCTTATGTCAGCGGATTAAAAGACGAACTGATTTTAAACGTGGAAGTGTGGGACGGACACTGGCGGCTGCGGGATTCTTCCCAGTATTCACTGATCTTAAAAGGGGATCCGGTAGAAAGCGCTGATCTGGAAGATGGAACTGTGATCGAAGGAATGGTACGAAAAACAGAGCTGTATTTTTCTGTTAAGATCGACCAAGTCCAGAAGGAAAATGTAAATTTTGAAAAATATATGCTGAAAGAAGGCAGTATTTTCAAACTGGAGATAGGTAGTGATGACCTTTGCAATATTGTATACAAAAACCGTTTTGTAACAGGAACCCATGCAGAGATCACCTTTGAATCAGGAGCTGCTTACATAACTGATAAAAACAGTGTAAATGGTACGTTTTTAAACGGCAGGCTGGTAACAGAAAAAACAAGGCTGCATTACGGTGACATTATTTATGTAGTGGGCCTTAAGACCGTGTATCTGAATAATCTCCTGGCGATCAATGATCCAGATGGGCAGTGTAAGATACGGGAATTAAAGGCAGTGGAGATCCCACATTTTGAAGATGAGCCTGCAGAAGATGCAGACACAGAGGATGTGTATTTCCTGCGCACTCCGCGAAAGCTTTTAAATCTGGATAAAGAGACGATTTCTATTGAAAAATGCCCTAAAAAACAGCAGCAGAAACGCCAGCCTTTAATCTTCACCATAGGTCCTTCTTTTACCATGGTGATCCCCATTGCACTGGCAGCAGCTATGACCAGTGACGGCTTTGGCGCAGGAAGTATCTGCATGTCTTTAGGAGCAGCCGGGATCGGGGCTATATGGGCGGTAGTTAATTCTGCCTACAATAAAAAAGAAGAAAAAGAGTCAGAATCTAACCGGGTCAGCAAATATTTAGAGTACATGGTCCGGGTGGAAGAAAAGCTGAAAAATAAGACAGAATACAACCGTCTGGTACTGGCAGAACAGTATCCTTCATCAAAAGAACTTCTGGAATTTACTACATCTAATACCAGACGGCTCTGGGAAAAAAGCAGCACCCATGAGGACTTCCTTTCCCTTCGCCTGGGAACCGGTGATATGCCTTCGCCAAATGGGATTGAAGGGGCAAAAGAAGATCTGGGAAGTGAACATGATCCTTTAAATGATCACATGGAGGAAATTCAGGAGAAGTTTAAAACACTCCATCAGGTTCCGGCAGCTGTTTCACTTTATGAGCACCGGCTGTTAGGTGTGGTAAGCGGGGATGAGGAAAAACGGGATCAGCTGATGCGGCTCTTAGCCCTGCAGATCACGGCTCTGCATCCATATACAGATGTACGCATGTGCTATGTATTTCCAGGAAGAGACCTTGAGAAAATGGAATACACCCGTTGGCTGCCACATACCTATACCCCTGATGGAAAACTTCGTATGATCGTCTGCAATCCAAGAGCTATGGGCGATGTAATGTATTATTTATCGGATGTGATCAGAGAGCGGTTAGAAGCAGGGGAAAACCAGAAAAACAGGGAAGAAGAGGAAAAAGTCCTTCCTCATTATGTAGTATTTATCAGTGATATTTCCATGATCGAAGGCGAGCCTGTTTCCAAGTATCTTTTAGATCCACCAAAGAATGCAGGACTTAGTGTGATCTTTAGCGCAGATGCCATTGATAAGCTGCCTTCTCACTGTAATACCATTGTACAGTGGGAAAAGGATTACTGTGGCTGTTACAGTACGTTATCTAAATTTGAAGAAATGGCCGGCATTGCCTTTGATAGCGTGAATTTATCTGAAATGGATGTATTTTCCAGACAGCTTTCCAATTTTAAGGTACGGGAAAATGCTTCTAATGCAGCAATCCCGGATATGCTTACCTTTTTAGATATGTATAAGACTTCCAGGGTGGAAGATCTGGATATGTACCATAAATGGCTGGAAAACCGTACGTATGAAAGTATGCGTTCTCTTATTGGCCAGAAGGCGGGAGAACAGCCGGTGTACCTGGATATCCATGAAAAATACCATGGTCCCCATGGTCTGGTGGCAGGTACTACAGGAAGTGGAAAGTCAGAGACACTGCAGACCTATATTTTAAGTCTTGTGTTAAATTATCATCCTCATGAGGTGGCATTTATCCTTATTGATTACAAAGGCGGCGGCATGGCCCAAAGCTTTATCGGGCTTCCTCATCTGGCTGGTGTGATCACCAACCTGGGAGGAAACCAGACTACCAGGGCGCTCCTTTCTATTAACGCAGAGATCAAGCGGAGACAGCGCATTTTCAATGAATATAAGATCAAGCACATTGACGCCTATATTGAGCTTTACAGGAATGGGGAAGCGGAAGAGCCTATGCCTCATTTGCTGATCATTGCTGATGAGTTTGCAGAGCTTAAAAAAGAGCAGCCTGATTTCGTCCGGGCACTGGTTTCAGCAGCCCGTGTAGGACGTTCTTTAGGCATCAATCTGATCCTTGCTACCCAGAAACCAAGCGGCGTAGTAGATGATGAGATCTGGAGCAATACACGTTTCCGCATCTGTCTGCGGGTGGCAGACAAACAGGATTCTAATGAAATGTTAAAGCGCACAGATGCAGCCTATATTACTGGAACAGGTCGGGGATTTTTACAGGTAGGCAATGATGAGATATTTGATGAATTCCAGTCCGGCTGGTCAGGAGCACCTTATACACCGGAAGTACCATTTAATGACGACAGCAAGGCAAAGGCAGTTATCATCGGACTGACAGGCAAGCCAGAGGCAGTTAAGAAGAAAAAGAAGAAAAAAGGGGACAATGTGAAGAAATTCACCCAGTTAGATGCCATGGTACAGTATGCGGCAAATCTGGCAGAGGAAAATCACATCAAACCTCTCCGTCAGATCTGGCTGCCGCCTCTTCCGGGACATTTTTATCTGGATGATCTGGAGCTTACCTGGGATGAAAAGCAGATAAAATTACCGGTTGGTCTTGCAGATGATCCACAAAACCAGAGACAGTTCCCGGTTTATCTGGACTTTATAAGAGATGGGCATTTGCTGATCTGCGGTTCGGCAGGTTCCGGAAAGACCTCTCTGGTGCAGACGATCCTTTATGGTGCAGCTCTTCATTATACGGCAAAACAGGTGAACTTCTATATTGCGGATTTTTCCAGCTGTACTATGACAGCTTTTGCAGATATTCCTCATATAGGCTGTATCTGTATGGAAGGGGATGATGAGAAGATCCAGATGATGATGAGCTTCGCAGAGGAAGAATTAGACAGACGGAAGAAGTCATTTTCCCAGAAAGGAATGGGATCTTACAGGGATTATCGTGAAAGTTACAGTGATGTCCCGGCCATTTTCCTGGTCATTGATAATTATCCGGCTTTCTCTGACAGTTATGAGCAATATGAGAGTACATTGATCCAGCTTTCCAGAGAAGGGGCAAGTTATGGTATTTATCTTATTATTACCTGCAATAATTCCGGAGATATCCGAAGCCGCATTTTACAGAATATAACAAAGGGCATCGGACTTCAGCTGGCAGACAGGTTTGAGTATGACAGTGTTATCGGCATGCGTTCAGAAATCCTTCCAGATGACCGGACCACAGGCAGAGGCCTGATCAAAGAAGGGGTTCCGCTGGAATTCCAGGCAGCTCTTCCTGTAAAGGCATCCCAGGGAGAAAGCATGATGCTGGCGATCCGGGAAAAATTAAAGCCATTGACAGAAAATGGCATATCCGGGGCGAGAAAACTGGGAACAGACCTTACAATGACCGACAGTGGGGAATTTCTGGAAAAGATCAATTTCCGGGATTTGCCAGATAACACCTTTGTAATGGGTGAACAGGAAGGAATGTTTCAGACCTGTGACCTGGATCAGACCTTATGCTTTACAGTCTGTGGATCCGGAAAAACAGGAAAGAGCAATTTCTTAAAATATACTGCCTTACAGATGAAGAAAAAAGGGGCAGAGGTTTATGTGTTTGATGGATGCTTAAAGGAACTGGAAGAATTTTCCAGAAGAAATGAGCTGGACGGTTATATGACAGACAAAGAAGAACTTTACCATTTTATGGAAAATGTACTGCTTTTACAGCTGGGAGAACGCAACGAACTTGTATATGAGGCCAGACAGACAGGTGCTTTGGTCCAGACTGCTTTAAAGGACTACAGACGCATCGTTCTCCTCATTAACAGTGCATCAGAGTTTATGGAAGCTGTGTACAGTGAAGATTTTGATGTAAGCGAGGTTCTTGAAACTGTATTTGAAAAGGGAATGGAACATAAACTGCATTTCTTTATGGCTCTGTCCCCAAGAGAATATGAAGAACTGGCTGGTTACAGGGCGCTTCGTCAGTTTGGCAGCTGGAAACAGGGAATCCACCTTGGAGGAGCTTTTGATGAACAGGGAATTTTTGATTATGAAGTAACACCTTCTGAGCGGAGCAGGACCTATCCGGCGGGAGCTGCATTTACAGAACAGGAAGGAAAAGCAGTACTCTTTATGACACCTTTTGTAAAGGAGGGGGAATATGAGTAAGATCCATTTGGAAGTAGAGATACCTGGAAATGCCAAAACTTATGAATTTATGTTAGATGACCGTATGAAGATCGGCACAGCAAAGAAGCAGATCATGAAGCAGATAGCAGAATTAGAAGGCCATGATCTGTTTGCAGGACTGGACAATATTGTTTTTGGTTCCCTTGAGCTGGAAGGTCTGATCCAGGATAATGAGACATTCCGTGAAGTAGGGATCAAAAACGGCAGCCGGGTGGTCATGGTATAAAAACGCACCATCTTCAGGCAGAAACAGGAGGAGAGCATGGCAGGAAGTAAAATGGAAATGGATCCGGATGTGCTGCGTTCAACAGCAAAAAAAATAGAAACTTCTGCTGCTGATATGGGAAAAGAACTGAAACGGTTCCAGGCTGTGATCGAAGGTTTAAGCAGCACCTGGAGCAGTGATGCAAAAGACCGCTTTCTGCAGAATTATCAGAAAGACCGGGCTGCTCTTGCAGAAATGGCAGCCCAGTATGCAGAAGTGTCAGAGGGACTGCTCTGGATCGCAGACGAGTTAGAGCAGGCAGAAGAAGAGATCAGCAGCCAGATCCAGGCGGCTGCAAAGGGATAAGAATTGCAAAAGCACAGAGTACGCAGAAATCCGGTATCAAAGAGGTCAGGTTTAACAGGAGGTAGCATATGGCAGGAGACGGGACCAGCCGGGTCAATACAGAGGAACTGCTGCGGGCAGTAGGGGAGATCACTTCTATAAAAAAGTCTGTTGCAGCAAATACAGATGCAGCTTATGCACATTTTCGCAAACTGCAGGATTCTTATGCAGGAGAAAGCGCTGATGATATCTATGCAGTGGCAGGGCAGTTAAAGAAAAGTTCCGGGGCTATTATTACCATGCTGGGAAATTACGAAAAGGTCTTAAAGGAATTAGCCGGTGTATATGAGGATACAGAGAAAACAGTAAGCAGAAATGCAGGAAAGCTTAAGTTTGGAGGAATGCGGTAATGGCAGCTATTAATTTTGATTCCCAGGCAGTAAAAAAACAGGCAAAGCTGTTAGAAGAAGCGGCAGACCAGATCCAGAACCAGACTATAAAGGTGATCAATGCTGCCAATGAAGCAGTAGCTGCATCCTGGTTTGGTAAAGCCGGCGGGATATTTGTGAAATTTATGCAGGAACAAAGTGCAGATCTGGCATCAGGGACAGCTTCCTTAAGAGAGATCGCTGCCCTTTTGCGGGATGCCTGCACTTCCATGGATAAAGCAGAAGCACAGGCTAAAGCAGTGGTAAGCAGGAGATAGGAGGGAGAGAAAATGGCATCACAGCAGGTAAATGCGGCAAAATTAAAATCAACAGGGGTAAATCTCACCAATCTGGCAGCCAAAATGAAAAGTGAGATGAATAAGTTAGATGAAAATATCCAGAAGGTATCTTCTGTATGGAGCGGGGAAGCAAGTGCTTCTTACCTGAAGCGGTATCAGGCAGACAAGGCAAATCTGGCCCAGCTGACCCAGATCTTACAGCAGATGGGAGCAGCACTTGGAGAATTTTCCAACAGCTATACGCAGGCAGATAATAAAGCTATGGATCTTGTACACAAATATCTGGGCAAATAGGGAGGTGAGTATAAATGGCAGATGCAAACATCAAAGTGGATCCCAAACAATTGAAAAACTATTCCAATAACATTAAAACAGGCTATAAAAACATGTACAGCTATCTTTCTGAAAGCAAAACAGCGGTAAAGAACCTGAAATCCACCTGGACGGGCAGCGGCTCTGCAGAGTTTTACAGTCGTTTTGATGCAATTATCGGAAAGTGCGAAGAGGTATTAAATGTGGTAAATACCTATGCCCTGACTCTGTCAGAAGCAGCAGATGTATACAGTGCCAATGAGAAGAAGATCTCCAGTTCTGCAGGCAAACTGAAGATCAATCTGAAATAGGAGGTTGCCTATGGCTTCTGTAAAGGTGTCAGCCCATAGTTTAGAACAGCAGAAAAAAGAGTATGAAAAGGCAGTTAAAAATTTAGATAATGCTTTAGAACAGATTAAAAAGGTCAATGCATCTCTGGGTAAAGATGCCATGTTGGACGGTGTGCGGCAAGCACTTACGAAGCTGGCAGCATCTTTGGAAACGAGGGCGGGAGTAATTCTCCTTATGACAAAGGCGTTAGAACAGTCAAATGCAAAGTATACCGCAGCCCAGAAAAAGGCGGTGACAAAAAGCAATCAGTTCCGGGCGCATAACCGGGATTTTTATGGAAATCCAGTGGTTGTGACTGTAGTTGCGGGAGAAGCCGGTGCGACAGCAGGTGCATTATCCGGTGCAGCCGCAGTAGCAGAAACGACCGGGACAACACCTGCAGCATCTAATGTGGCATCTGGTACAGTAACAGATGCATCAAATGCAGTATCTGGTACAGGTGGAAGCGTCCATATAAAGTCACAGGGTACAGTAAATGTGTCTTCACAAACAGACTCTGATATCCGGCAGGCTGTATACACACAGAGGGGACCATCTGCCACCATTGCCCAGGTAAGTGAACATGCCAGAAATGTGGCTGCGCCGAAGGCAGCTGACAGTCTGACAGATATACCGGAGAAGGAAACGGTGGCTATGGCATCTGAAATTCCTGAACCGGGATCTGCCCCGGCTGTTACCGGAGCAGTTGCAGCCGGAGCAGCAGCAGCCGGAGCTGCTATTGGCAGCATCGCAGGAGGATCAATAAAACGGATCAAACAACCGGAACCGTTTACAAAAGAGAAAAAGCAGGACCCGTCTACAGACATAGAGGCACAGTTAGAAGCAGCCAGAGAACGTTTAAGGCGGTTCAATGAAATGGAAATGGAGGAGAAAGAATGAGAAAGATGATGAGTAGTATGAAAAAAGGAACAGCAGTGGCAATGGCAGCCGTAATGTGTATTTCCCTTGCAGGATGCGGTGGGTCTACTAAAAAGGTGGTGGCTGATAAGAAAGAAACGACAGCAACCACCACTGCAGCAGAAACGCAAACAGAGACAGCACAGGAAACAGAGGCTGTTAATGATTCTGATATGGCAGAGATCCTGGCAGGTACTACCTGGGCGGGGATTTCCAGTGAACAAGAGATCATGGTAGCTGCTTTTGATGAAAAAGATGTGTATATGGCAATTTTAGATACAAATGGAGAGGTAACAGATCTGGATGGCTACTGGAAAGCGGATTATGATACATTTTATCTATACGCCAATGAGGATTACTCCGATGATCCCACAACTTTTGAATTTGACTGGTATACAACTGAAAATGGGGAGTATATCCAGTTAGATGATATTATCTTATCCAGTGAGGGGGATGGAAGCAACCTGGAAAACACATTAGACCAGATGATGACCACTGCAAGTGTGATCGAGTACGTAGCACAGGGGACTTACTGGATCGGCTCCGGCGACGAAACAGCTATGATCTTCTATTTTGAAGGAGACCAGGCATATTTTGACCTTCTCTACAATGAAAATGGCCAGATCCAGACACAGTCCATTTCCGGTCTGTGGAGTCTTGATTATGATCATCTGACCCTGATCGATGATGAAACAGATATGTCCTATGAATTAGGATGGGATCTGTCTGAAGAAGGTGACAGCTATTGCTTTGAGCTGACAGAGGATGATACTACCTATTATCTTTATGAATCAGCGGCAGAAGATGTAGACAGCACCTTAAATATCCTTACAAGCTATCTTACAGCAGAGGACAGTGTAGATGTAGAGTCTGACGATATCGATCTTAGTGATTTTCTGGCTGGTTATGTAGGCCATTCTGTGATCGATGCATTTATGCTCAGCGGTATTTCTCCTGACTTCGAGACCAGAAAGTATTGTGCAGAGCTGTTAGGATTTACAAACTACAGTGGTACCAGTGATGAAAACCTGGCATTGATCCAGTTAATGGGTGGTACAGTACAGTAAAAATAATAAGCCGGAAAAGACAGTATTTTGTAAACTCTTTTTAAGGATTCTGAAATTGCATCTTATCGTCCTCTCTATTATAATGAAACTAGATAAAAATCAGACATTTTTATAAAAAGTGATAGTAAGGAGGATTGAATATGAAGATGAAAAAAGCCTGGTGTATGGTATTAGCTGCAGCAATGACCTTTATGTCCGTAATGCCTGCATTTGCAGCAGACAAAAAAATTGACACAGTAAAGCTGACTTTTTCTTACGACAGGGCGCCGGCCAGTGGAGATTCCATTGGTTCTATCCATGTAAGTGGTGATACAGACAGTTATTATGTAGAGTCTGCTGAGTATACCAATGCAGAGAATCAGGATACCTGGACTGTAGGAGATGTGCCGGAAGTAAAAGTAGAGCTTTATGCAAAAGATGGCTACCGATTCTCTTATACAAGCAAAAGCCATTTCAAAATTTCCGGCTGCAATGCAGAGTTCCAGAAAGCAAAGATCTATGACAGCGGTGATTACATTGAAGTAACAGCCCAGTTAAAGCGTGTAGGCGGCAAGTTGGAGGGAACATCCAATCTGGAGTGGAATGATGGTATTGCAGAGTGGGATTCCATTGATGGTGCAAAAAGCTATGATGTAAAGCTGTTAAGAAATGAAAAAACAGTGACAACTGTAAATACTACGGCAACTTCTTTTAACTTCTCCGGTTACTTTAATAAAGAGGGAGACTACACATTCCGCGTAAGAGCCATTGCAAGCTACAACAATAAAGCAGGTGAGTGGTCTGATGATTCCTCTTCGTATTACGTAGATGAAGACGAGGCAGGAACTTACAATGGAACCGGCAAATGGATACAGGATAACAATGGCTGGTGGTACTCATATTCCACAGGCGGATACCCGACTAACTGCTGGAAACAGATCAATGGAGCATGGTACTATTTCAATACCTCCGGTTATTGTCAGACTGGCTGGGTAAGAGTAGACAGACAGTGGTATTATTTAACCGGTAGCGGTGTGATGACTACCGGCTGGCAGTTTGTGGGAGGCCAGTGGTATTATCTGAACGGAAGCGGTGAGATGCAGACCGGCTGGCAGTGCGTAGGCAATAAATGGTATTATCTGGATTCCAGCGGCGCTATGAAGGTCGGCTGGCAGCAGATCGGAGGCCAGTGGTATTATCTGAACGGAAACGGTGAGATGACGATAGGCTGGCAGTTTGTAGGCGGCAGATGGTATTATATGGGCGGAAATGGTGTAATGTATGCAAATACATGGACACCTGACGGAAGATATGTGGATGGTTCCGGTGCCTGGGTACAGTAAACGGACATGTACAGGACAGGAACATCACCATAAATGAAAGTCAGTTCAGCATACAGAAGAGGGACTTAGGGAAACAATTGAAAAATCATCTTCAGAGCGGGAATAACGGTAGACCTGATTAGAAAGACGGTCCTGGGCCGGGACTTCTGTCTGGTTGATAAAAGTTACCAGATGGGCAAGATCACTGTAAGAGACCAGCTCATCATCAGGTAAAAGAAGAACTTCATGAATGCTGGAGGGAAGGATCAGAATGTTACGGTCCATCCCTTCAGCAAAATTTTTTATTGTGTCTTTGTAAAGAATACAGGCAGCGCCATTTATGCCGTTTTTATTGGTAAGAACGTAAAAAGGAGTATCTGGCAGCGATGGGTCATAGTGTAAATGTCCGGGATCGAGAGATTCCAGAATACATGACATGCTGGAGATAGAAGGAGGAAAAAGACTGGGAGTGTTAATGAGGGATTGCCTGTAAAGATCATCTACAGTAATGCCCCAGGTCTTTATATGATGGTCATAAATGGCAGCTGTCATAATACCGTCTTCATTTTCCTGTATATACAGATAAAAGACAATAGCAAGATCCAGCCAGGGAATATGGGGCATGGTCTTTAAAAGAGACTGGTTGGAAGCAGCATTGATCAGGCGGAAAGCAATACGGGAAGAAATGGAAGCATAGTCAGAAAGTGCGAACTGGTTTAAAAAAGGCGGATAACTGTTTTCATGATAGGCAGTTAAGAGCTTTTTGGTGATCGTTTCCAGAGAAACGCCGTCCAGATAATGCTCATAAAAGGGATTCAGGTAAATAGAAGGTGCTACGGGACTGCCGTTTTTTTCAATACACAGTCCGTCCAGGATAAGACTATTATTCTTCTGTACTTTCCTTAAAGTAAGAGAGTAGCCATCCCCCAGTGCCAGTTCCATTTGTTTTTTCATTGTTTCAAGAAATTCATTGTATACCAAAAGATATACCTCCTAATATAATATTTATGAAAACTGCATACGCAGATCCATAGTAAACGGATATGCCATTTGGCGGTGACATCATCATAAATGAAAGTCAGTTGTAAAAATGGATTCATACGGATTCATTATAATCAAGATGTTGAGGCCAAAAGGTATTTTGACCTCTCTGATACCGAATTGCTACGTGTTTTGCACTCCCGCAATTCTAAAAACATTCGTAATCCGCTCA
>UMEX01016615.1_pt1 | contig 16466 bp, 17 predicted proteins | sample 1964871 | NCBI WGS metagenome assembly UMEX01 (sample SAMEA4836032, study PRJEB28245) | human gut metagenome | biome: gut microbiome; material: fecal sample | place: Denmark | collected 2008
GGAGAAATGAATGTATATGTTGATAAGTTTAGGACTACAGGATTCGGCTGTTTCGGTAGAGATCAAATATTGAAAACCAGTTTGTTGCTAATTGGCGCAAACCACATATTTAATCTGAAGAATTTCAACAAAACTAATATTCATTCAATTGAACAAAATTGGGAAAAAATAGTCACTTCAATTACAGATGCAGTCCGTATTGTCGAAGATTTTGGATATTCTGGACAATTGGCATCCGGTTACATCATCTCGATCATTGCGCTGTATTTATATAGGAACGACATAGTATATAACAAACTTGGCAATGTTGATAAAGAGGCGATGTTTAAGTTTGTCAGAACAGCACAGATTACCTCTTACTTTACTACCTCATTGGATAGAAAACTTAGCTATGCACTAGAAGGAATGAATGGAGTGAAGGATTTCTCAGAATTTAATGTTAGAATGGCGAAGATGGATGCCAATAAAGCATTAAAGGTAACTATTGACGACGTGGAAGATTTGCTCACATTGCAATATGGCAACCCTGCTATATTACCTGTTCTACAAGTACTATATCCACACTTAGATTATAAAAATTCCAAATTCCATATTGATCATATATATCCAAAAGCTAAGTTCACTATTAAAAATAAGGATCTTTCTCCAGATTTTATTGAAGAGAAAAATTATCTTTTCAATCTCCAATTATTAGAAGGTGCTGAAAATATAGGGAAAAAAGATGCTGATCCTAATGTATGGATTATAGAACATTTTGGTAATGATATCAATAAGATTGCTGATTATAAGAGCAAAAACTATATTGACGCATGCTGCACAATGCAGTGGAATGATTTTAAGACATTCAAAGAAAAACGAACTGAAGCTCTTCGTGCCGCATTGATGCTTGCATTTAAATAATGTGTTGGATTGAAGCTAAATATGTTTGTCCCGTTATTCCTCCCATCGCCTCAGACCGCCTCAGACGGTGTGGTTTGTTTGCGCAAAATTCATTTATTATTGCATAATATATTGATAATCAATATAGATAAATTTCTTCAACGAAGATGAATATTGAGTTTCCTCAAGCTGCATGAAAGACACCCCGGTACGGTCTGAAAACCATACCGGGGTGTCTGATTGTTCGGAAACGAACAGCCTTTCAGAGCCGCAGCGTGCGGAACCACGTCTGAATATCCTCTTGCAAAGTGCTCCTGTAAGATCGCCGCACGGATTCGAAACATTCCCACTGCTGCATAAAAACTTCCGCATCGGGTTCGACCGCCTGTCTCTTTACAGGAGTTTCGCATCCAACAATTCCCCTGCGGGTATCTCCACCGTCTGATGGCGGGCTCCGTTTTTCTCGACGATTTCCAGCAAAAGCACCTTGTCGTCGGGGATCGTAAGCTTGGGCAGCGCGAATACCGTCCGCTGACGCTGGTGCCCCCTTACAACTGCCGGATCGTTGCATACGCGCAGGATTTCGAGCGATGTCTGCTGTTGTGCCGTACGCTTGGCGAGTTTGCGATCCGCTACGATGAACCGCCGCGCATCCACCTCGAAGGAGATGTTCGTGTCGTTCGAGATGCAGGTGTGAATGTATATCACGTCATTGAACACGTAAATCCCCAACACTTCGACTTCAATGCCGTACTTCTTCGTGCGAATGCCCTTTACGTCCGTACGGTTCTGCCGGTATATGTCGCTCAACATACGCTTTACGGTCGCAGGCTTCTCGCGGCCTACCTCGCGCAGCAGCACCCGGCTTTCGGATGCTGGGGCCGTCGGCTGCGGATAGCCCACGGCAGCCGGTTTCTTCATACTTTCTGGTTGCGGTTCCTGCACTGTAAGATTGAGGGTCGAGACAGCCGGATTCTCGGCATAATAGACATCGAAAGTGAAAAATCCGCCGTCTTCGGTGATGACCGTCAGGTTTGTTTCTGCTGCGAAATTCCGCACGGCCGCTTTCACCCGCACGACGTTCTCGGCTCCATCGGCCTTGCCGGCGATGATGTCCATCGAGCCGATGTCGATATACGTGACGGGCGACGAGAAGAGGATGTGTACAGTCTTGGTGAATCCCGCTTCGATACGCAGCGGCCGGATCTCAGCCGGCGTTTCCGGTGTCGTTCGTGCCGTAACCTTTACCGCTGCGATTGCCGCGACGATCAGAATCAGATAAATAAGGTCTCGTTTCATGTGTGTTCTATTCTTTTGAAATCAATAATAGCTGATGATTGGCTTTGAGGGTGATCTTCACCTCGCGGAGCTTCCCGGCGACATACTGCGACGAAGCCTGCAATCCTCCGCGCGCCAACTCGGACAACACCTGCTGTCCGGCCGAACGGGTGACGTTTACGCTCGTGCCGGCGGTCTGTCCGACGGACGCCAGCGCCTCTTTGAGGGCCGTCCGCTCGCGGGAGTTCGGGACGTTGAGCCCCGGCTGGCCGTCGAGGTCGTAAGCCGCGGCTTCGACAGCGAAGATCCGCCCGCCGTATTCGACGGACGACACCATGACTTGCAGCCGCATTCCGGCGATCGTCGCAAGACCGTATAACGGGGTGTTGCGGGGAATCACCGTATCGTCGATGCGCACGGCTTCCAGCAGCCGCAGCTGTACCGTGCTTCCGGCACGTATGACCTGTGTCTGAGCTACGCAGGCTTTGACGGTCGGTACCTGATTCTCCGCCGCACGTCCCGTCGCGGTCAGAAATCCGAGGTTGCGCTCGATGGTGAAATCCGCCCGCGTGTCGAGCGTCGAGGCTTCGACCTCACCCTCCCGAACGGGCCGCATGACGGACAGGCGCGAATCCCTTCGCTGCTTCGTCGGCCCGGTCTCTTCGCCCGCGGCCGTTCCGCCGCCGAGATACTTCTGCGCGAGCTTGTACTGCTCCTCGGCCAGCTCCAGCGGATCGGGCTGCTGCCGCGCGGCGTCGAGCTGGGATTGCAAGGCTGCGACCTGTTCCTTCAGGGCTTCGACCTCGGCATTGCGCTGCGGAGCGGCGTAGAAGCCCTGCACCTGCCGCTGCATGGCCCGGTTGGCTTCGGCGGCCCGCAGTGCGGGGTTGTCCGCCGGTGCAGGCTCCTCGGAAGGTTTGAGCCCGTCGTCCAGCAGCGAGAACGAGTTATCGCCGAGTGTCATCATGCGTTTCTGCTGCTGTTCCTCGCTGCGGAGCTGTTCCGCGGCTTTGCGTTTGTCGCCGACGGTGGCCTGCGCCTTGCCGTCCGGAACCGACGTATTGATCCCCGCGGCCCCTTCTTGGGGCTTGACGGGCGCAGGCCGGAATATGAACCACAGCACGACGAGGAATATACACCCGAGGATCGCCGTGAAGAGCAGTACCTTGCGTTTGCGCTGCCGTTCGAACTCCGCCGAGGGGTCGCTGCACGGATTCTTGTTGTCTGTCATAATGGTTTACGGTTTCAGGGGTAAATATTCAAAATGCCCGACCTCCAGCTCCGGTACCATGTCCGTAGCGAACAAGAGCCAAAGATAAAGGAGCAGCAGCAGGACGAGCGCCGCGAGTACGATCCGCTCCCGGATGCGGGGCGCGAGTGTGTCGTGCCGGCGCCGCAGCGACCGCCGTACCTGACGGATGCGGCAGCGCAGAGAGTGCGGTTTAGCGGTCATAAGTCGCGAGGTCTTTGTTCTCGACGATGTTCAGCGCCTCGACCATAAAGCCCTGCGGGTTGTTGTCCGAGCGGGAGACGTTCACCAGACGGCACGTCGTGACGAGCGACCGCTCCGTGACGGTGCTCTCGCGCAGGATACGCTGCCGTGCAAAGGTCGTAACCTCGTAAGGATAATGGTTGAAATCGCAGCGGATGCTGTCCACTTTGACCATCTGCGAGACATTGCCCGCGATCAGGCGGTTGAAGAATCCCTTCTCCTGCAAGACCTTGTAGTAGGACAAGGCGCTTTTGTCGGCCATCTGCAGGGCGCGTCCGACATTGGACTCGATGGCCGCCTTGTCGGGCGAGAGGGTGAAAAAGAGTTCGTGGAAGCGCCGCACATGCTCGCGGGCTTCGACGGGACGGTTCTGTGCGAGGTCCTGTGATAGCGCCACCATCAGCGAGCGGCCGTTGTCCAGCACGTAGATCTTCTGCCGCTGCCGCTCGGCAAAGGAGTAGGACATCCAGACTGCCGCCACGGTTACGACGGCGCAGATTCCGGTGAAGACGAGCGCGTACATGCGCAGCTGCCGAAACGATGTTTCGATGTTCGTTAAACACTTGAATTCCATAATAACGGGTTATTTTATTTTCTGAAAATAAGCCGGGCGCCGTTCATGATACCACGCCCCACGGCCTTACCGCCGGACCATGCCGCCTTACCGACACCCTTTGTTCCGGCCCATGTCTTACCCATCGTCCATCCGGCCCCGGCGCTTACGAGCGAGGTCATCTTCGAGACGGTCTTGTTGTAGGCGGCGAATCCGTTCGCCTGCACGACCCACGAGGCGATCGAGGGGATGCAGAGGTATCCGCACACGGCTACGAGCATGAAGATCAGGTTCAGGCTGCTCGACCAGTCCACATACCAGTTGTATCCCTGCTCCATGAGTTCGGTATCATGCCGCATGGCGAGACTTTGCAGACGTGCGATGATCGCCGAGAAAAGATCCGAGATGGGCAGCCACAGGTAGATCGAGACATACTTCGTGAGCCATTGCGTCAGCGTGGACTGAAAACCGTCGAACACGGAGATGGCGAAGGCGATGGGCCCCAGCAGCGACAGCACGACCAGATAGAAGGTTCTCAGCACGTCGAGGATAACGCTCGCTGCCGCGAAGAGCAGTTCGAGTATCCACGCCAAGCCTTTGAAGATAAGTCCCTTTACCGACCATGAGGATCGCTCCTCGTTCATGCGGTCGAGGGTCTGCTGCGTCCGGTCGTCCACGCCCAGTTCGCTGAGTTCGCGCTCCATCTCCTCGTCCTCGGCGTAGTAGCTGTCCGGGGGCATCTGCTCGCGGCCTTCGAGTTCGAGCCGCTCACGCCGCTCCTGCCATTGTTCCATGTCGAGCGTCTGCCCGGCCATGAGCGAATGCGTGGCCTTTACCAGCGGCGAGAGAATGCCGTTCAGGGTGCCCAGTACGAGCGTCGGAAAGAACAGAATGCAGATTCCGATGGCGAAAGGCCGCATGAGGGGAAAGAGGTCGATAGGTTCGGCCTGAGCCAGCGACTGCCAGACGCGGTAAGCGATGTAGAGCAGCGCCCCGATTCCTGCGATGGCCATTGCGACCTGCGACATCGGGTAGCACAGCGCCATCATATCGTCGTATAACACCCGGAGAATCGTGTGCAGGTTCTCCGTGAGGGAAAGCATGCGTACCATACTACCAGTAGCGCTGTTCGTCGGTTCCGTACAATGAGAGCACACCCTCCATGTCCCGCTTCCGGGCAGCCCGCAGCAGGGATATGGAGATGTTCTTGCGCGTGTAGTAACGTGCGAGGTCGCGGTGACGCCGCAACACGCCGTAGACGCGCTGCACCACGTCGATCCGGTCCTTGTCCGTCAGGGACATGTCCGTAGGGTTCACGATGTCCTGCAGCTCTTTCAATTCCCCGGCCGATTCTTCGATGATGCGTGCGTAGCCTGCGGCGATGGCCGCGAGCTCCGCGGGCGTGAAGTTCTCGTCGCCGACCATGCGGCGATAACCGTCAACGTAGATGTCCGAGATTTCGCCCACGAGCAGAATACACTGCTGCACCTTGCGGGCCGAGCGGACGAGGTTGCTGACGGATTTCAGGGCGTCGTAGTATCGCTTCCCCTGCTCATAAATCTTTACGGTTTCCTGAAAGCTTTGCAGCATGGTGGAGCCGTTCTTGGCGGCTTCGACGACCTGCTTGGTGGAGTTGACGATCCCCTGCGCGAGGTTCGTAGGGTCTGAGACGACCCACTGGGCGTATGTGCTGAGGCCCGTGCAGACAAGGCACAGACACAGCAGGATGATTTTCTGTTTCATGCTTGAATTGATTGTGTTATTGAGGATATTCACCCGAAGACGGGCATCACTGCTTTATCCGCCGACCCGAAGCCGGTTGTCCGGTTTGCTCTTTCCTTGCAGAATTGATCTCTTTCTGCCGCACCCCGGAAATATGTTTCTCCGGCTTCGGGCCTTTCTGCCGCAGGGATTCGAACAGATCGTCGGCGTAGGACTGCCGCCCGGTCATGCGGACAAGGCGTGCATCCAGCTCGCGGAAGGCTTTCTCGACCTGCCCGTATTGCTCGGCTGGTGATATGCCGGGAAGAATCCTGTATTTGTCGAGCAGCTGCCGGTTAATACGGTTGTCGTCGATTCGCTCCGGGAAGCGTGCAAGCCATCCCAATGTCTGCAACTCGGCATCGAGTTTTTCAATGTAGGTTTGCCGCAGGGAAATTTCCGGATCACTCTCTAATATCCTCTCGGCTTCCCGCACTATGCGGTTCTCGGCCTTCCAGATTCGCTCCCGGAGCTGCTGTACCTGCTGCGGATCGTCCGGACATGCCGGGCCGTCCAGCCGCCCGCGCATCTCCTGCAACCGGCCCATATCGGTATCCCAATCGTAGAGTCGCACGACGTAACAGGAGGGCATATAACGTCCACTTGTTTCTGTCAGATGGCGCAGCTCGCGGAACGTCTCGGCGCGGAACTGCCGGTCGATGATATGCGCTGCTGCCTGCACTTCGTCCATCGGAGGCTGCCGGAGCTTGCTGTCGGGATGCTGTTCCAGATAAGCATCCAAGAGAAAGGTGTGCATGGCCAGCAGGCCGTGCAGGGAGTGAGCGGTGTCTGCCGGAACATCCGCGAGGTGCCGCCCGATCTTTTTTGCGAACGGCGTCCTGCGCAGGGCCTCCATCAGCTCCAGCATATCTTTTCCTGCTGCATCTTCGGGCGTCTTGAGAAAGCGGGATATTGCTGTATTCATTGTCAGCCCGATTCCGGCAATGGTCAGATCCAATTTCCGGTGCTGTCGCACAAGATCTGTAACATTGCTTATATCCCGTTCCCGGAGCAGGTGCTCTGCATGACGGGCAATGAGGGTACTTCGATGCTCCTTTTCCCAGTCCGGCTTGCGGCGGAATAACCGCGCGATCCTATCTTCCCATTCCATAACCGTCGGATTTAGAAATGTGTGACTGCGGGTGGAGTCCGCCGAAGGGCTGCCCCGACAAGCAGGGACAGCCCGGAAATACCGAATGGCTCTCCATTATTCGACTGATTCGTTGAAATCGCACGATTCGGAAACGATGGCATCGTCTTCCTGCCGTCGGATGCTGTCTTCCGCAACGAAGCGTCCGTAACAGCCGATGGTGAGCGTCTCGGTGGAAGCATCGTAGATCACGCGGTTACCGTCGTCGGCGCCGAGCCACAGGCGGTGGCGGCGCAGCGCGATAATGCCGTCCTGTACGATACGTTTGTAGCAGAGCGCGTGGTCGAAAACGAGGATGCGCCACGTCCCCTCGCCGATGCGGCGTATCGAGGCCGAGAGGTTGTTTTCCGCCGAGAACCACGCCCCGCAGATGCGGTCGGCGTCGAGTTGTTCCCGAAGGTCCGCCAAAGTGCGGATAACTTCGGTGCGGGTTCTGATCTCCTGCTGAAGGGCCGCTACGGCCGACGCAGGTGTCGATTGGTTACTGTTCATAATCTTTGAGGTTTGAGATTCGTTTGAAAGCGCCGCCCGGTACGAGGAGCAGTGCATCGGCCGGGGGCGTGTAAAAGAGATCGACCCGGCGTCCGCCGTAGGCCGTATAATAGACGCAATCCTTGTAGTATAGGAGGTGCGTTTCGGACGTGCCGCGGCGCGTGATGGTGATCCGGAATTTATCACCGCACGGCTCGATCACCAGCCGCGTATCGTCGAGAGTCGAATGCCATGTTCCGCACAACGGACGGATTTTGTGGTATTCGTAATCGTAGAAAAGGTGAAACGCACCGAGCACGGCGGCCAGCGTCAGCAGGAGGCCGGCGCATATCCAAAGCAACTGTTTCATGGCGTCTGGAATTAAGATTCGCGTTCGCGTGCCAACTGGCGGATGGCGGCTTCGATGTCGCCGCCGAGCTTCCCGGCGAGTTCCATCACCTGCATTTTCTCCGATTCCTCAGTGGTATAGGTCAAATATTCTTCGACCGATGTTTCGGTGGCATAGACCGCCGACTGTACGCCTCCGAGTCCGATCCACACTTCCTTATAGCGGCGTTTGGGATCGTTCGAGAGGTTGATCGAGAGAATCTGCGCCCGCTCCTTGTCCGTCAGTCCCAGCAGACGTTGTATGCCGTCGAATTTCGAGAGGTATTTGCGCTGGTCCAAAAGGATTTTGCAGTCGGCGTTGTTGATGATCGACTCCTTGACGATGGGCGACGAGATGATGTCGTCCACCTCCTGCGTCACCACGACCGCCTCGCCGAAATACTTGCGAACGGTTTTAAACAAATACCTAATATATGCACTCATATTGGCCGAGGTGAGGGCCTTCCAGCACTCCTCGATCAGGATCATCTTGCGGACGCCTTTCAGCCGTCGCATCTTCGAGATGAAGGTCTCCATGATGATGAGCGTCACCACCGGCAGCAGCGTCCGGTTCGAGGAGATGTTGTCCAGCTCGAAGACGATGAAGCGCTTGTCCAGCAAATCCAGCTGCCTGTCGGAGTTCAGCAGGTAGTCGTACTCGCCGCCCTTATAGTAAGGTTCCAGCACGTTCAGGAAGTTTTCGAGGTCGAAATCCTTCTCCCGCACGCGCTTCTGCTCCAGAAGCCGCCGGTAGTCGGTTTCGACGAACTCGTAAAAGGTATCGAACGAGGGGACGATGGAGCGGTCGGTGCGGAGCTTCGAGAGGTAGAGGTTCACGGCGTTCGAGAGCGCCACCTCCTCCGAGCGCGTCGGCTCCTCGGATTCGCGTTTCCAAAGGGTCAGCAGCAGCGTCTTGAGCGACTCGCGCTTCTCCACGTCGTACACTCCGTCCTCGACATAGAAGGGATTGAAGGCGATGGGCGCCTCCTCGGTGTAGGTGAAATACACCCCGTCGCGGCCCTTGGTCTTGGCGTGAATCAGCGAGCAGAGCCCTTGGTAGGAGTTGCCCGTGTCGACCAGCAGGATATGCGAACCCTGCTCCCAGTACTGACGAACCAGATGGTTCGTCAGATAACTCTTGCCCGAGCCCGACGGTCCGAGGATAAATTTATTCCGATTCGTGATGACGCCGCGCTTCATCGGAAGGTCCGAGATGTCCAGATGAATCGGAACCCCCGACAGGCGGTCGGACATTTTGATTCCGAAGGGCGAGAGCGACGAGCGGTAGTTGGTCTCCCCGTTGAAAAGGCAGAGGGCCTGATCGAGGAAGGTGTAGAAACTCTCCTCGGCGGGAAAGTCGGCCTCGTTGCCGGGAATCGCCGCCCAGAACAGCACCGGAACGTCCACCGTGTTATGACGCGGCGTGCAGCCCATAAGGGCCAGCTGCGACCCTACGTCGTTGCGGATGCGCTTCAACTCCGATTCGCTCTCGGCCCATGCCATGACGTTGCAGTGGCACCTTACGGAGCGCAACCCCTGCGAGTGCGCCTCATTGAGATACATTTCGATCCACTCCCGGTTGATGGCGTTCGAGCGCGAATAGGCCGCCAGCGAGTTCATGTTCCGGGCCGAGGCTTCGAGACGCTTGAGCGTTTCGTCGTGGTCGTCGAGGAAGATCACCTGATTGTAGACATGGTTGCAGGAGAGCAGCAGCCCCACGGGCGCCGCGAACGAGAGGCGGCAGTCCGAGCGGTCGGTCGAGAGGCGTTCGTAGCGGAAATCCGTCGCCACGCTCTGCGGCAGCATGTCCAGATCGGAGAGCGTGTGCATCGAGAGGTATTTGTCCCCGATACGCATCACGTCCGGGTCGAGACGGATATCCTCGTTGACGACCGGACGCTGTTCGTCCGAGAGGGCGAAGTAACGGGCCAGCAGCCCGGCGTCGTCCGCCGTGCCGACGATCTCTGCTTCCGTAAGCCGCTCGACGCGCACGAGGCCCGAATCGTTCAGGATGCGTTCCATCTGCTCCGCGGCCTCCAGAAAGCGCGTCACGGCATCCGTGTCGCGCATCTCCCGCGGGACGATGAAGCCCCGGCACAGCACGGACGAGGCGCTGGTCTGCCGCATCTGTTCGGGCGTGGTCTTCGTAACGAACAGGTAGCACGTATGGCGCAGGTAGGGCCGCTCGTTGAAATGACGTTCGTAAGAGCGGGCGAGAAAGCTCCGCTCGGAGCCCTCCTCCGGTGCCATGTATCGCTCCTCGATAAAGAAATCCTGCTTGTGGACGACCGTGTAATCCGGCAGCACTCTCAGGGCTTTGAGCCATGCACCGTGCAGCGCTTCGTACTCCTCGCCCGTGAGGGTGAAGAGTTCGGGCAGCGAGACGCGGTAAGCCGCGGTGATGTCGGCGAACTTGGAGATGATGCAGTTGTTCTCGACGCGCAGCAAAGGGAATTTCGATTCCAAGGTCGAGGTTTTCAAGGTTCCGCGCATAGGATTACGGTTTTACGGTTCGAGGGATACGAATGCGTAGCAGCCGCCGGATGGCCCGACGATGGATGATGCGCCGCGGATGCCGGCGCGAGGCCATGAGCTTTTGAAGTCCGTAGGGGCCGAAACGGCGGCTCAGGTAGAAGGTGCCGCCCGTGACGGCAAGGCCGGCTGCGAGGGCGAAGAGGATGCAGAAGCCCTGCGGGACGCCGCTCATGTACATTCCGGCGAAGCAGACGAAGACGCCCAGAAGCCCTGCGACGAACAGCACGAGGTACTGCGCTGTGAGCCGTAGGCTAAGAACCCGGTGCCTTGCCGTATTTCTACGGTAGGTTTCCAAGAACTCGCCTCCGAACCGTGCTTGCACCTCTCGGCGCACACGGCTCTCCACTAACATATTCAGTCTATTATCCCGTGATGTATCTTGTTGTGACAGGGAATACATACAGCTAACGTCTTTCTCTGACGTCCAATCATTTGGATTTTCCATGGCTCTTTGCCTTTTAAGTCTTTGAGTCTTTTGACGTGGTGTATTTCAATGTTTTCCGTTGCGCCACACAATTCACACTTACCCGCTTTTAACCTTTGTATAAGGCTTGATACAGTGGTATTGAAAATCGTGTTGGCTACATGATCACAACTCGCGTCCATCGCGGTTGTTTTACGCTTAAAGCTCCCGTTGAAGAATACCCGCATCTTCTTTCCTCCTTTCTTGTCCTCATAGAAAACCGCAAAATCTTTGTGATGTCGATACTTTGCGATAATCTTTCGGGCTGTCGTACTGTACTTTCGTGCAAAAGTCTTATACAAACTGTATTGCATGATGTACTTGAAAGAATTCAGGTGTGAACTGTTATTTGCGATAGAAAAATAGTTTGCAAAACCTCGGATTTCTCTGTTATAGGCATCCAGTATTTCGAGGTCGTCCAGATGTAGCAACTTTGTCCGGCTTGTGGGTTTCCATTTCGCTTTACCCTCGAATTGATGAATTTCCATCGCCTCGTAGTAGAGAAGTTTATCCCGCATTGTGGACATTGGCACTTCCAACACTACCTTTTTGCCGTAAGCCTTAATAAGTACTCCCGATTTCTCGCCTCTTAACGTCTTATCCGTGAATGGTCGGACATAGATTTCATAGCCGAGGAATTTTGCCTTTCTATTGCCGTGCGTGATTAAGGTCTTTTCTTTGGAGAGCGTCAATTTCAGTTTCTCGCCGAGGAAATTCTTAATATCCTCTTTGATGGCCTCACAGTCCGATTTACTGCCAATCACTCCGATAATAAAATCATCGGCATACCTCACATACTTAATCCGTCTATATCCCTCGTCCATTTCATCGACAGAGGGTAAGTGCATCCTGTTTTTCTGATGTTGCTTAATCGCGTCAATCAGTTCCTTCCGAGTATCTTTATCCTTGGTTTGCTTCAGCTTTGTGCCGAGCCACCAAATTTTCCTGGAATACCGTTTGTACTCAAGGTTCATTGCCCGTCTGTCGCCTCTATCGAATTGACAGGCATACTCTTTCATGTACTTATCCAGCTTGTCGAGATAGATATTAGCCAGTATCGGGCTAATGATGCCACCTTGCGGTGTTCCGCTGTATGTTCTATGAAATGTCCAATCTTCGATGTAGCCAGCTTTCAAAAATTTCCACATTAGCCGGATAAAGCGGTCGTCTGCGATACGTTCTTTCAAGATTCCGATAAGTACATCATGGTTGATGTTATCGAAGAATCCCTCAATGTCGCCCTCGATAAACCACTTGGCCGCAGTAAAATTCTTCTGCACCTGTATCAGTGCGGTGTGGCAGCTGCGTTTGGGTCGGAAGCCGTGCGAGGTGTTCTCAAAACTACCTTCATAAATTGCTTCCAACAGCATTCGCAATACCTCCTGCACTAATTTGTCGTCGATAGACGGTATGCCGAGAGGTCGCATGTTCCCGTTTTTCTTCGGGATGTACGTCCTTCTTGCCGGTTTTGGTTGGTACGACTCATCTTTGAGCGCATCAATCAAATTTTCAATCCGTTTCAGGCTCATTCCGTCGATAGTTTTACCGTCGGAACCTTCCGTCATATTTCCCTGCCTACCTTGTATATTATGGTAGGCGAGGAGAAACATCTCCGAATTGAATAGAACCCTGTAGAGCCGTTCAAACTTGTAGCTCGAAACTTTGCTGTGCTCTGACAGACTGTTTAATACTCTCTCTGGATTTCTCATAATGTCTCACACATTATCCGTTAATTTGTATTAAAAATGTTAGCTGCCACCCTTCGCCATGTACGAGGCTTTCCCTCGCTCGGACTACTACGGTGGCTCCGTTGCCATACCGGATTTTCATAGGTCTGAAACCTAATAGCCTTTCGGCATTCCGGGTTAGGCAATCCACGTTTAATTCTTCGGCAACATAGCTTTGATAGATTGTCGGATACGACTTTCGCCCGTTTCTGCTTATCGCAGTTGTGCTGTAACCTGTTCTGCACCCAACCCTCCAAGGTCGAATCGAGTGTGTTACAGTATGGCGTCTGTAGTTACCTTCCGCCACAGTTTCGAGTTGTGCCACTTGGACTATCGTTCAATCAATCCAGACTTTATCCTCGTATCTATCTTTCATCTCCTGATTCAGTCGCATACTTGGTAACTGTATGACTTATCAGTTTATCGGCAGGCTATACTCCCCGTCCGGTTTCCCTTTCGGATAAGCCGATCGATGATAGGCTATCGAACACTTGCCTAACGTCTTGCTATCGACGCATTTGCCAAAGAACCATTACGTGCGCGCCCTGAAACTCGACCTGACGGCCCACGCCCTTGTTCACTTGGTATTCGCCCATCGCTTAGAGGAAGAACGAACGTAAGACCGTACCGACGATCACCAGAAAGACGCACGAGAGAAACAGCGCCGTGGCACTCTTCGAAGCGTCCGGATCGCCCGATGAGAACTTCGAGTAGACCCGCACGCCGCCGACTAGTCCGAGGATCGCCGCCACGGCGAAGATCAGTTTCGTAAGCGGGTCGAAATAGGATGTTACCATGTTCGTGGCCTCGCTGATGCCGGCCATGCCGTTACCCTGTGCAAAGGAGGCAAGTGCGGAGCATAGGGAGAAAATCATGAAAATTGCTCTTTTTTTCATCGTTCAAGTAGTTTGGTTAAGGGTGTGAAAAAGGCCGCAGCCTGCCTTTGGGGCATTCTGCGACCGGATACATCGTATTTCCTGCTGCGGAAAAGGCGTCAGCCGTATTCGTTATTCCATTTCATGTCGTAGGTCGTTTTTAATTAAGCATAGGCCCGGATGTCGAAGTTGGCGATGGCCTGCCGTTCCTCGGCCGTGGCATCGCCCATGACGGCGCTCTCTCCGAAGTCCAGCTCTCCGAGCATCGCATGAACCTCCGCGTCACGGAGTTCTGCTCTGGCGGGGAGAGCCGGAAGCGGAGGTCGGGCGCCGGCAGGCGCTTTGGGCTCCGCAAGTTCGCCGTCTTCGCCGATCGGGGGCTGCACGACAAGCCCGTTCCACGACGCCATCGCGGACTTCTCTTCCGAAGCCGGGGCAAATATAGCGTCTCCGCCTGCCGGGGCGGTGCCGATGTCCGCTCCAGTCCGCTCCAGTCCGCACCGATAGGATTTTGACACGAGAATTTCAGGAGTTTGACGGGGTGCAGTACCGGCATTCGGCGTGTGAGGGGCAGCGTTATGCCCGGTGTGTGTTTTCTTCGGGCCTTTCAGATTGTCGACGACATATGACGCGAGCCGCCTCCGGAAAAACAACTGATCCAGACATACGGCGCAGGCGGCAATAAGAATTATGCTGTTCATGGCAGAAAGAATTTAGACGATGTTATGGTAATTCTGTTCTTGATGTATGCAGTTGATCTCGTCGCGGAACATTTCGAGATGGTGCCGTAGGATATTATCTACATAAGATGTTGCGGTCAGTCGCTCGCCGCCGATTTTTTTCAGGACTTCAAGGATTTTCCGTTTCGTAGGGGCACTGACATAAAGCGAGGCGCGGAGGTCGTAATCCACCCGGACAAGAAATGTTTTTTTGTAGTCGGGCAATGTCATCGAACGTCGCCATCGTATGTCCGGTACGGGAACACACTCCGGCTTCACATCCTGCTTTTCGGATACGACCGTTTCGGAAGGCGGAGAATCGAGATTTGAAGAATCTTCAGGTGCAGCGACAACGGATACAAGTTCAGTTGTCTGAGGTTGTTCCATCGAGGGCCATCCATCGCTATTTTCCGTTTGCACGGCAGGCATTGCACAATCGTCAGGTTGCTCCGAAAAGTGTCCGGCTTTATTATGACCTCGTCGCTTCCCGAGGTGCAGCAGCCCTAAGATTGACAAAACGATAATGCCTGTGCTAAGAGCGAGTAATGAAATGTCGAGGACACCGGACTCGGATAAAAAGCTGTAAAGCATAATTAGAAATTTTTAAGTCATTGTTAAACAAGTTTTTCAAAATTCCGCTTACGATCGAGCCGGTTTATATCGTCACGGAAAGTTTCGATGTGGTGCTGTAGAATATTATCCACATATGATGTCGCGGATAATCGTTCACCTCCGATTCTTTTAAGTATCTCCAGAATCTTACGCTTCGTCGATGCATTGACATAAAGTGTGGCTCGGATGCCGTATTCCACAGGAGTGAGAAACATTCGTTCATAATCGGACAAGGGTGGTGTTCTCCGACGGCGTGGCTCTTGTGCTGAGGGCACAGACGGGGTTTCATCCGGAATCTTTTCTGTGTCGATCTCCGGAACAGAGGGCGGTTCGGCGGGAATTGCGTCCGTAGCGGTTCCGGATGGGATCTGTTCCGGAATTACCCGTGTGACCTTTGTAGTGATAGGTAACTGCCCTGCGATCACCTGTTTTACAAGACTTTCGTCTACTTCGATTTTGGGTTTCTTGGCCATTGTTATCGGATTTTGAGGAGTGTAAGAATTTCTTCTGTGAGGATTTCGAGTTGCGCCTCACACGCAAAGGTTCGCGCCGGAGCCAGAAGTGTCGAGCGGCCGACTCCTGTATTGTCCGCAAGCAGCTCCTTGTTGAACTTCGAGCGGTAAGGAATGTGAGTTGTCATAAGCGACAACCCGAGCTTGCGGATAACGGCCTCGTATCGGTCGTAAAGCGGCGTTCGTTCACGACGGTCTATCATCGTCCAGAAAAGATAGACGCTTTGTAAAGTAAGGGTCGGATCTTGGGCAAGGTTAGTGGTGAGACTCCGGGCAAAGGAGAGCGTACTTTCCATGACGACCTTGTCGGCTTTCATGGGCACAAAGACAGCGTCCAGCGACGCGAGCAGCCGAATGACACCTTCGGCATTGACCGTTCCCGGCAAGTCGTAGAGAATGATACGGGGATGGTAGCCGCTTTGCAGCAGCCGCTCGACTTCTTCGGGGGCTTCAGGCGGCATACATTTCAGCACAGGCCAGAGCTTGCGGCCCGTCGCTTTGAATTGACGTACCAGCAACAGCTTGTGGTAATCGTCATGCTCGATGAGCGACAGTTCCCGCTCACGTTGCGCCTGAACGGACCATTGGGGATAGTCGCAGTCTACGACCAGCACGTCATAGCCTAATGTGTAGTGCAGATGACTGGCGAGTAACATCGTAAATGTCGATTTCCCGATGCCCCCTTTTTGATTGCAGATCGAAATGCTTGCTTGTTTCATTGCTTGTGTGTTTAAATGGTTGTTTGGGTAACTATGCGTCTGTCAAATCATTTATATATACTACCTTATATTTGGACGAATAATTGGATGATTATTCGGTCTGCCGCCCTTTCGTTCCTTTGCGCAGATACTCGGTTAAAGATTCGGGTATCCGTCTGAACCGATACTTATTTTGCGATTCGCGCAGTTGCCCGAATAATCAATCCTGCCGCAATATACAACAGGGTAAAACGCTTCGGTTCCGATGTCCGCTCCAGTCCGCTCCAGTCCGCACCGATGGCTTTTTTTTGCCCTGTCCCGTCCTGAAAAAGGTTTACAGAAAAGAGTAAATCT
>UMEX01020104.1_pt1 | contig 16415 bp, 9 predicted proteins | sample 1964871 | NCBI WGS metagenome assembly UMEX01 (sample SAMEA4836032, study PRJEB28245) | human gut metagenome | biome: gut microbiome; material: fecal sample | place: Denmark | collected 2008
ATCAGCTGCCACTCCGTCAGCATCTCTCCCGTTGCCGGATCCAGATAATACCATCTGCCGTCCTGCGGATCCAGATACCAGCCCGTCCGCATGCCTGTGTTTTCATCCACATAGTACCATTCGCCCGCGCTGTAATCATAGACCCAGCCCGTCCGGATATATCCGTCGGCTCCAAAGGCCCACCATGCGCCCCGGAGCTGTTTCCACACAATCTGTTCAACCTGCCTGCCGGTCGCCGGATCCAGGACCAGGCTTCCCGACAGATATGTACCATTTGACAGGCGGTAACGCCATCCGGTGCTCTCTTTTACCCATGTGCTGGTACTTCTGTCGCGGCCGGAAGTGGCCGTTCCCTGCGGATTGCCTGGGGTCGATGGATTCGGGTTCGACGGGTTGGGTTTCGTCGGATTGGACGGGTCAGACGATGCTTTCTTTGTCTGGACCGTTACCGCCTCGCTGACTGCGGATGCCATCGTATTGACGCCTTCTTTGAGTCTCACATAGAAATTGTAAGTCGTTTCCGGTGTCAGCCCGGTAAATACCGGTGAATCCTGCCATTCTCCCTGATCCACGCAGTATTCCAGTTCATATCCTGCCGGAATCGCAGTTCCATCCACAAATGCTGACGGTGCTTCCAGGGTCACGCTGGTGTCTGTCCACGCTGCTGCCTGCGCTGCTTTCGGGGTCTTTGTTGCTATTTTCTTGATCGTCAGTTGCACCGTAATCGGATCACTCCTATAATATACGTTGCTGTCCGGAATCTTAATCTTACAGGAATACGTTCCCGCATTGGTCGGCGGTGTCATGCTGGAATAAACGGTTCCGTTCACACCTTCATAGTGCACCTCATACTGACCCTGAAACTGTTCCGAAAGATCCTGTCCACCTATCGTTGCCCGAATTCCATCCTCAACAGACTTCGGCGCGCCATCGTAATCAACCTCTTTATCCGTACCTTTCAGTGTAACTTTATCTTTCTCCCCAAAATACACATTTGTCTCAATATTCTGTGCCGGCATATTAAAGGAGGCGGTCCATTTGCCACCGGATTCGGTAAATTTCGGCGGGTAAATAACTACAAGTAAACCACCGCTGTATGTAAGGCATGCATTCTTGTTCTGCATCTCCTTCATCCGTCTGACACCTTCATCTGTCAAGGTCGCCGTTACCAGATCCCCGACTTTTGCTGTAGTCCTGTTCAGCATATAATAAGAACTGCTTCCTGGCTTCTTTGTGATCGAAAATTCTGCATTTGGATTATCCTGAACCTCGATATCCACAGCTACCATGCCCGGTCCCTCTAAGTATACATAGAGAGTCGGGAGACCGGTTGTATTATCTTTTTCGATGCAATAATTACCGTTTTCCGTAAGCTCTGATTGACTATTTACCTTTTTCGGTATAACTGAATCTTTCTTATACAGCGACATTGACTTTATTTTAAATTCTCTAAACAGCTTGCCATTGATAATCTTTGTTACTTTCAGAGAACCAATATGGTCGCCTCCACTCCACTCTTTGGTTTCAAAGGCTGCCGTCGTTCCCCAGGTACCCCATTCCTGCCCTACGAACCAGGTATACTGGGTTGCATTTAAGTTTACTGCATAAGAAACCTGCACCGAAGCATTTGAACACGGCATCGTAAAATAATATACCGTTGGATCTTCAAAATTGCACAGAGTCGCATCCACCTTTGAACCATTTGCATCGGTAATTGTTACTTTACTTACGACATCTTCCGAATCCAGACCCGTAAATGCAAGGTAAACTATTTCTCCGGCTTTCTGTGAAAATGTAAATGTACCAGTTTCACTACCTGTCGTAGAAATTGGATTTGTTCCCCCTTTTGCATCATTCAGGGATGCATACGCTTTCACAACTGCATTCAGAGAATTCGTATGACCCGGCTCCCGTCCTACTGTAACCATGTGCTCCGCCGTATCAACTGTCAGCTGGCATTCTGCCCACTTGGAAGGATCCGCCTTGCTGATGGCTGTGATTGTATAGGTTCCATTTGCCACATCCGCAGCGGTTACCAAGCCGTCCTCTACCTTGACTGCCGGATCACTGCTTTTCCACGTCACTTCTCTGGACGCTCCGTTTGCCACATCGACGGTCGCAGTGAGCTGGACACTTCCTCCCGGATAAATCGTCTCGCTGGTCTTATCCAGCGTAATTCCGGTAACCAATGGTGTCAGATCCAACGTCAGATTCGGACGTAAGGTCTGGTTTTTCAGAATCGGGAAGGCATACCCGCCGGTTGAATCCATCGTCCAGGTAGAATCAAAATTCCAGCCCAGACTTTTATAAAATTCCGGGTTTTTCAGATCTGCCTCCGTTGCGTCCGATCCATATAGCTTGTCTGCCCCCATCGTATTCGGATCTGGGGTCAAAATCGTCCCATCTGATTTTCTCGCAACTGTTCCGGCAAAGCCGTAGTTACCCTGGTAAGTTCCCGTTTTTCCGCCAATCCGGTTGAGCGATCGCATCTCCGGGAAAATGCTGACACAGGAGGAAATCGAACCGTTGCTGGAAATACCCGCCACGGCTGCGCCAGTGGGATTTTTTGTCAGCGCTTCGCCTGCCGCGTAGCTGTGGGAGATCGTCACTTTGCTGTCACTTCCGCATCCTACCAGTCCGCCAATATAATCTCCCTTATCAACGTCCATATCCACAACTGCATAGCTGTTGTCAATGGTTGTAGTTCCACCGGTCCAACCAACCAAACCACCTACAAACCTCTTGCTGGCGGTTCCTTTGATTTCAGCATCTGCATAGCAGGACTGGATCTCTACCGAATTATTTTCCCTTACGTTTCCAATCAAACCACCTGCCGACTCAATCTTATTCGTTCCATCCGTAGTTTCGATTGTTCCACTGACGTAACAATTTTCTACTGTCAGAGAACCATATACATCACCAACCAGGATACCAACTCTCGCATCATCGTTGGAAGCTCTAACCACCGCATTTTCTATGGTCAGATTCTTAATTTCACACTTTGAAGAAATTGCTTGAAACAATCCCACATAAGCTTTGCCGACTGCATTCAAGCCTCGAATCGTATGTCCGCATCCATCAAATTCTACTACATTTGAAATCGGCGTAAATGGATGTTCTCCCAAATCAATATCGCACATCAGCTTTGCTTTCTGCATTGCGTGAGTTTGGAAATACGCAAGCTCTGCCCCTGTACTAATTTGATAATAACCTTGTTCATCTTTCGTCGGTTCCGTAACTGTTGTTCCATCCCACTTATCCTGCGTCCATACCGCCTTAAATGTCACATTTCCTTCCGGCATTGTATAACTTACACCGCTGGCATATTTAGTGCTTCCGTCGTCACTCCAGCCTCCAAAATTCATGCCGTATACCTTAAAGGTATTCTCCGGAAGCGTAATCACAGTTCCGGCTGCGGCATTTTTCAGTGTCGGTGCCTCTCCCTGTGAATCCTTACGTCCAGACGTAAAGGTAATTGCATACTTCGCTGCAATCGAAAGATCCACCTTGATTGTTTCTACCGTATCATTCCTGGATTTATAACTCAAATCAATCGTTCCTGTGATACTTCCGTTTACTCCCGGTTCTGTTCCATCTGTTGCCTGATTTTTCTGGAAATCAGACGGTTTCGACCATGTTGCCTGAATTTTTTCATTTCTGATAACGTTCCGTACAACCCGCAAAATTTCATTCTCTGTCGTCTCATTTGTCACTGTCTTCGCCTGCAGCGCTGCCTCTGCCGCTTTTTTGACATCCGCTAAGGTCTGCTCGGAAAATTCATATCTTCCACTCTTCGCCTCCTCGCTGTCACCATAGGTTGAACCATCGCCCGTTGCTCGGACTCCAAACGTATAGATTCCGCTCTCTGCAATCTGGGAGGTAAAATCGTAGCTGGTTACGTCTGGCCCAAGCATTACCGCACTGCCCTGTTCTGAACCATTCTTATAGAGCTGTACCTTATAACCCGACGCATTCTCAACCAGACTCCAGACAGCTTTTCCTTTTACTGTCTCATCCCATTTGACATTCTCAGGCGCTGCAAGCTGAACAAGATTTACCTTTTTCTTCAGCTTGATTGAGCCGATCGAACTTCCCTTGTAATGGACATAAAGCTGTATTTCATTTGTGTTGCCAAGAGCCAGCGATTTAGCGAATTGAATCTTTATACCCCATCTATTTTCTGTTTTTTCCACTCCAGAAATTGTAACTCCGACATATGGCGTTCCATCTTCCTCTGACGAAAGTTTAAAATCCTTCGCCTGTAAATCTGCATCTCCGGTATATGCAAACGCAATTTCCCCATCTGCCGTAACCGTGTCCTCATCGGTTGTCCGGAAAGTTCCTGTCACAGTTTGTCCCGCAGGCATGGAAACTGGATTGGCTTCCAGGGTAAAATCAAGAGCCTCTGCATCTGAAATCGCAATCGTTTTCTTAACTGTAAAATATCCAGTTTTTTTAATTGTTACGTCATAGTCTCCATTGGCGAGATCAATGCTAAAATTTCCAGTTGAATCTGTTGTCGCCTTTTTCTCGCTTCTGTCCTTCTTAAAAGTAATCTCTGCGCCCTCGATTCCGGTTCCTCCAGATTTTACCGAGCCTGTTTTTGTCTCGGTTGCCTCAAGATACTCTGGTATGTCTGCGCCAGAGAATATATTTACTTCTTCATTACCATCATCATTACTTCTCGTCATCTTTAGCGTTGGAAGCTGGTTATTGTCAAATTCCCAGTTTTCCGTATCACTTCCCCAGCCAATCGTATTTTTCCAGAAATTGGTTGTTAAAAGATCTGTTTTGGAAACACGCTCGCCACGATGCAACGCTGGCCACTTTATATCATTTTCTTTATCAAGAAGGTTTTCCCTATATTTAACCCTCATACCCTGATAGGCAAAATTTTGTCCACCAGCTACATGAACATTATAATCACCGAAATAGCCAAAAATTCTATCTACATAGTATGTCGATTTTTTTGTGGAAACCTCTTCTTGTAATGCTGCGCTATTCTTAATTGTGACCTTTTGATTTTGTCCACCAACCAATCCGCCTGCACCTTTACCATTTTCATTTGAGACAGTTCCCATTGCAATACATTTTTTGATCGTTACCACGTCACTCTTACTAACAGAACCGATCAAACCTCCTGCCAGAGAAGTTGTTTTACCTGTGATATCTGCATTAACAACACAATTTTCTATCGTCAGGGGAGCTCCGTTGGTAGTTTGAACAGCTCCTATTAGCCCACCAGCTCCACTATCATTATATCCTGTCGCCGTGATGCTGCCACTAACATAACATTTTTCAACCGTTGCTTTGTCTCCTACCGTCTTTGCGATCGCTCCCTGGTCTCCATTTCCTTCAATCTTAACATCCGATAAAATCAAATTTTTAACGGTTCCATTCAAAACATTAAACAACGGCTGCGAAATTCCACTCAACGCATATCCATCACCATCTAAACAAGCCGTTAGTGTTCTTGACTCCCACGACTCGCCGCTTAGATCGATATCAGCCCCCAATTTAATATATTTACTTACACCATAGAAACTGTTTCCATTATATTGATTTCTTTGAGAACCCATAACCTTAGACCACTGTTTTGCATTACAAATCACATAGGGATCCGCTTCCGTACCTTGTCCCGTGATTCCTTCATCCGCATACAGCGCAATCCCCGCGTCTCCCACCTGCACATGGATCTCCGGCAAAGCAGTGTCTTCCGGTATCTCTTCGCTTTCCGGAATCACCGGAATATAGGTATAGATCGCCCCATTGTATTCTTCATTGGCTTTATCGTAGCCCTCCCAGGTCTTTTCTTCAGTTTCTTCTGGTTCACCGTCCTCATCGAAGCGGTCAAAATAGTCCTCCGGTGCCAGTCCGCCCTGAAATTCAGAATAGTCGCTGTTTTCCGCATCCAGTTTCCACGTGATACCCGACAAAGTCCGCTCGGTGGTTTCTTCTCCCATCGTCTCACGCACGGTAAGAGTCTCTGGGAACTGGATGTCGGATTCTTTGCTTCCAAGCGTGAGAATCTGATCGGCGATCGATTCTTCCAACGGTGCAAATTCCAGCGTCGTTTTTGCCCGCTCTTCTTCCAGGACCGTGATCTGGATCACCGGAAGTTCGTCCTCATCTACCTCATAATTGCTGCTTTTCAGCTCTGCACGGAACAGGTAGACGCCCGGATTTTCTCCATCATAACGGGATGCCTGGCTCTCTTCTGCATCCAGAACCCAGCGCACCTTTACTTTTCGCCAGAAACCTTCCTTTTCGTCAATCTCTTCCTCGGTCTTCTCATCCGTCTTGGCATCTTCTTTCGGTTCATCCGTCTTTCCATTCGAAGAACCGCCATCTTCATTCAAATCTGCATTTCCTCCCGAAGAACCGGAATCTGTCTTACCGGAATCGTCTTTCTCATCGGATTCACCGTTCCCCGGATTTGCATTTTCATCCTGAGAGTCCCCATTTTCCGCCGAATTTCCATCTTTCCCAGAATCCCCCTGTTCACCTGAACCGGATTCCGCTTTCTCTAAGCCCTCTCCACCTTCGCTTTTGTCTTTGCTATTCTCTCCGGCATCTTTTCCTTCGGTATCTTTTCCTTCGGTATCTTCTTTTTCTCCATTCTCTTCGCTGTCCGTCTTTTCCAGCACGGCATCATCATTTGTGCGGTTGGCAAACGCTGCTACATTCTCATCGCTCCCTGCGTCAGGCACATCTTCGGTTTGCCCCCCCCCGCTGACAAAAACGTCTATGCTGTCCGGCATCTCCAGATCCTGATACCGGGTTCCATAGGGAACTTTCTGATACAGGACCTGTTCCGATAAGCTCTCGATCTCCCGGATCTGATAAAAATTCGTGTTCGCATAAACTCTCGGCACAGAACCATATGAACTGCACGTTATCACTACCACCATTCCTGCTGCCAGGATTCTTCTTTTTCTCCTTCTCATACGCTTTTTTCCTCTCATTCTCGAAATGTTGATTATCCGTCATAAAGTGTGTATACACAAATGAGTCATCACTATATTTATATTATAATAATCAACTCTCACAAATTCAAGACAGAAACTGTTCTTTTAAGCGCATAAAGAAAAACGAGACGACCAAAGTCGTCTCGTAAAAGTCTAACTTTGAGGGGTCACCTCATTCTCTTGACTTCTTTTTTTATTTCCGTTCTTTATATCATTGTTTTCCCAGGTTCTCCGGGGTTCTGCACCATGTCAGGAGCATTCCTTTTAAAAATTCCAGTTCCTGTGTGTGGTCTTCCTTGTGATCGTCCGCCCACACAATTCCCTGTGCATAGCGCTCAGCCACCGCCAGCATCGCAATCGCAACGCTTGTAAATAACTGCTGCTCCGGGATATCGGTCCGGATGCTTTTATCGCTCCTCGCCTGCTCATAGAACTTATGATACAGCGCTCCTGCCGGCTTCAAAACATCCAGATGTTCAGCCAGCGCTTCCCCCCTGACTTTCTCCCGGGAGATAAAGTTTTTATAGTTATTACTGAACCGGAGTATTTCCGGGCGTTCCCGGTAAATCCGGATGATCTGGTCCGTATAAAACTCAATGTACTGATACGCCGTGAATGATTCAAATATCTCCGGTCCCTTTTCTTCCAGAATCTCCTTCCAGAGATCGCCCCAGATTTTTCCGCTGATCGCTATCACAAGCTTGACCTTCGTCTGATAATAGTTATATAGGGTCGCAACGCCCACTTCCGCAGCGTCCGCCACCCTCTGTAAACTGACATTCTCGATCCCATATTGCGAAAACAGCCTGAATCCAGCTTCCATCAGCTGTTCTTTCCGACGCATCGCCTCTTTTTCATCCCGCTCTATATTTCTTGGCATTTCATCCTCCGCGCCTTTTCCTGACTTCTCCTGGATTCTTACAGGTATTCAAACATCTCTTTGGCATCTTCCTTGCGGATGGTCTCCTGCACGCTCGTCACGCGGACTTTGACAGACTTGTTGCCGAAGGCAATTTCAATCACATCCCCAACCTTAACCTCCGCGCTGGCTCTTGCCACTTTATCATTCAGCATCACTCGCCCGCTGTCGCACGCTTCATTGGCCACGGTTCTTCTTTTAATGATGCGGGACACTTTCAAATACTTATCTAACCTCATATTTTTCCTTTCCATACCCCCTTGCAGGGCACCTTCATCCTGGCGGAATCCCTTCGTTCCTATAATACTAAAGCCCTCCATGATATTTCATCACGAAGGGCTGTCTGTCACACATATATGTCTGAGATAATTATGCGTTTACCATATCCTTTAATGCTTTACCAGCTTTGAACTTCGGAGTCTTGGAAGCTGCGATCGGCATGGTCTCGCCGGTCTTCGGGTTTCTTCCCTCTCTAGCTGCTCTCTCAGCTACCTCAAAAGTACCAAAGCCAACCAGCTGAATCTTTCCGCCCTTTACCAGTTCCTCGGATACTGCATCTGTGAAAGCCTTGATTGCTTTCTCTGCGTCTTTCTTGGAAAGCTCTGCTTTCTCAGCTACAACTGCGATTAATTCTGTCTTATTCATCGTATATTCCTCCTAGCTTATATCTTCGCACATGAATCCTCTTAGTTTTCTTCGTACATGCCCGCAAATCTTACTTTACATTTATATACATTTCTCCTTGCTTTGTCAAGGTTTTTCGCGCCTTGCTGTGTTTTTTCTGTGAAAAATCATGGAGTATCTGTGAACTCTCTTGCGCTTTCGCCTGTTTTTCGATATATCTGTTATATCGAATACCAATTTTTACCAAATAGACCGAAAGGAAACGGAGACTGTCTGGCACTCTTCCAGCCTCCCATTTTAGACCATATATGATAGAATCAACAACCACTACCCCCTCTGATTTTTACGACGGTTCCCGCATCCTTTTAGAGGGCATCATCGACGAATTTCTCTCCTGCATCGGCATGATCCGGCGCTATCAGAAGTCGCAAACCGGCTGGGATCCGATCTCCTCCTCTACCTCTCGCGTCAAAAGCCCGGAGAGCATGAGAGAAAAGCTCATCCGAGACAGCCGCTCTGCCCTGTCTGGAAGTCCAGATCCGCACGATCGCGATGGACTGCTGGGCGAGCATAGAACATGAACTCAAATATAAGCACGATATCGCCAACCCGGAGCTGATGCAGCAGGAATTAAAGCACTGTTCCGACCAGATTGCTTCCACGGATCTGTCCCTGTCTACCTTAAAGGAGCTGATTCTCACCCCAAATGCTGACCCAGATGCAAATTCCAACACAAGTGCTGGCGCTGAAAAACCAGTCGCTTCAGACTGCCGCGGCATTCCGCTCGGATAAATACTTGGATAAATAAAATAGTACATAAACCAACAGGTGGATAAACAAAGAGGGGGGATTTTCACACATGAAACTACTTCTTGCCGACGATGAGCCGGATATGATACGCGCCCTGAGCGCCATTTTAACCCATGAAGGATATAAGGTAGACGCTGTCTACGACGGGGCTGAAGCACTGGAAAAAGCAGCCGCCGTCAGCTACGACGGGCTGATTCTCGATATCATGATGCCAAAGCTGGATGGGCTTGCCGTTCTTTCTGCCCTCCGGGACAAGGATATCCTGACCCCCGTTCTTCTCTTAACCGCCAAAAGCCAGACCGAGGACAAAATCTCCGGGCTTGACTGCGGAGCGGATGATTACCTCACCAAGCCCTTTGACATCGGCGAATTTCTCGCCCGCGTCCGGGCGCTGACCAGACGAAGCGCCGCCAAACAACTCTCCGGGCTTACCTGCGGCAACTTTACCCTGGATCGCGCTTCCATGGAACTTTCCTGCGGCACTTCCTCCGTCTGCTTATCCAGCCGCGAGGCGGCAATGCTGGAATTGTTTATCCGCGAGGAAGGACGCCTTTTAACCGAAACACAGCTTTTAGAGCACACCTGGGGAAGCACATCCTACGACGAGGGCGCTTCCGATCCACTTCCACCGACACAGGAGGCACAACTGGTATGGACTTACGTTTCTTATCTGCGAAAAAAGATGCAGGCGCTGGGCGCCAACCGGAGCATCCAGCGAACCGAAGAGGGATATCGTCTGACGGCGGCGGACGCATGATCCGAAGCCTGCGGCGCAGGTTTCTGCTCATCGCCATGTTTTCTCTGGCGCTCACGCTCTTTGTCATCGGCGGCTCGATCAATCTGGGAAACTACATCCGGCTTACCGACCGGGCGGATGCCATCATCACGACTCTTTATGAAAATGACTGGAATTTCCCCCTTGTCAGGAATCATCCAAACGTTTCGGGACGTTTCCAACTCACCCGCGAAACGGAGTTTGAGACACGCTACTGCATTATTCATCTGGATGAAAATGAGGAACCATCCGACGTCAATTCCGAGCACATCGCCTCCCTCAGTGAGAGCGACATCTCAGCTCTGACAGACGCGATTCTCTCATCCGGCAAGGACAATGGCTACTGGGGCTACTACCGTTACCATCTGTATCCGTCCGATGGAAGCAGCGAAAGCGACAGCGGTACGCTTGTGATTGTAGACTGCTTTTCGCAGTTACAATCATTTTATATTCTTCTGCGCCTGACCTTCTTTATTATTTTCGGCTGTCTGGCAGTTGTACTTTTACTTCTCCTGTGCCTCTCCGACTACGTCATAAAGCCATTTGCCGATAATATCAAAAAACAGCGCCGGTTTATCACCGATGTCTCGCATGAGTTAAAGACACCTCTCGGCATCATTTCCGCCAACATCGGCGTCATGGAAATGATACGCGGCATGGACGAGTGGACGGAAAGCACCCGCAAGCAGGTCGAGCGCTTAAACCGCATGATTGCGGAGCTCATCGAGCTGTCGCGCGCCGAGGAAAGCATGTGTCCGGAAAGTCTCTCTGATTTTTCTGTCAGCGCACTGGTAAAAGAGACTTCCGACAGCTTCCAGACCGCCGTTGACGCACAGGGAAAGAAGCTCTCCCTCTCGATCGAACCAGAGCTGTCGATGCGGGGACAGCGCGACCAGATCCTGCGTCTCTGCTCAATTCTGCTGGATAACGCAGTCAAATATTGCCTGCCGGACGGCACGATCACTGTGTCCCTGTACCAGAAAAAACGCCTCCTCTGTCTCGAGGTGCAGAACCCCTGTGAAAACCTGGAGCCCGATCAGGTTCCGCGCCTGTTCGACCGTTTTTATCGAGCGGACGATTCCCGCGCACGAGCAAGCGGCGGCTACGGCATCGGGCTTTCCATCGCCAAATCCATCGTGGAACGCCACGGCGGACGCATCAGCGCCCATCTGGCGCCGGGCAAGGATAAACAGAATGAAATTCATTTCTGCGCCCTGCTGCCGCGGCTGTCGTGAATAGCCCAGCCCTATCATCTCAACATACATACCTGCAAACAAATGCACAATTACCTACAGCGTCTGCCACCGTCAGCTTCTTCCAAATACAGGACTATCAAAAACAGGATCGATGGACAACCGCCCAGGAGTTTCATCTCTCTTTACGTTTTCCATCGATCCCGTCTTCTTTTTTCTCTCACCGCCTGTTTCCAGGCAGATTTATCTCATTTATCTTTTTTATCCTTCCATCTGACGTCCCAGAAATCCGGCTGCCGTCGCCGCCAGCTTCATCTCCGCCCCTCCAAGCGCCTGCTTTGCCTCCCGGCTGAGGAGAATCACCGCCCCGATCGCATCTCCCTCGCTCAAAATCGGCACAATTACCTCGGCGCTGCTCTCCTCCACCTCATCCGAGGTAATCGGGATAAATGCTTTTTCTCCCCGCGCCGCACAGATATTCTGACGTTCGGAGACTGCCAGCTCCAGCGCCCGGCTGATCGTCTTCTGGTAATATTCCTTCTTTGGTCCCCCGGATACCGCGATGATCTGATCCCGGTCCGCGATGCAGACCATCAGCCCCGTAGACTGCGCCATTGCCTCCGCGTACTGCACGGCAAATGCCGCCAACTCCACCATCGGTGAATATTTTTTCAATATAATCTCGCCCTCGCGGTCCGTGAATATCTCAAGCGGCGTCCCTTCCCGAAGGCGCAGCGTCCGGCGTATCTCTTTCGGGATGACAACGCGACCCAGATCATCGATTCTTCTCACAATTCCTGTAGCTTTCATGATTCTTCCTCCTGCATACCACGTTTGCCATATCGTGTGTCTTATGGGTAGTATGTGGAAATGCAGGCGGATTATACATCTGAAATGGTTCGTCCCAATTTTGGAACTAAAAATTTTTGCGTTTTTTATTCCTGCCGTTTCTTCGGATTCGGATTGATCGCCACACCGCGGTTAATGTCGCCCTGTAAATTCTTGCCGAACTGATAATCATTACCCGGAAGAATCACATTGAGCAGAACGCCCGCAATCGCTGCGATCGCAAGACCTGTCAGGGTAACCGAGGTTCCTGCCGCCTCAAAGGTCAGACCGTCGGAGAATCCCAGCCCGCAGACCAGAATCACCGCAGCGATTACCAGGTTCCGGGATTTGGTTAAATCCACCTGGTTTTCAACCACGTTGCGGACACCGATCGCGGAGATCATACCGTATAGCATGAAACTAACGCCACCGATGATGGCAGACGGCATCGAACCGATGACCTCTGCCATCTTCGGAATAAAGCTCAGAATCACAGCAAAGACAGCTGCAATCCGGATGACACGCGGGTCATGAACACGGCTTAATTCCAGAACGCCCGTATTTTCACCGTAAGTCGTATTGGCAGGACCGCCAACGAGTGCCGACAGAGATGTTGCGATACCATCGCCGACCAACGTCCGGTGCAGTCCCGGATCCGCAAGGAAATTTTCTCCGACCGTTGCGGAGATCGCCGACATATCGCCGATATGTTCCATCATCGTCGCAAGCGCGATCGGCGCCATTACCATGACCGCCGTCGGGTCAAATTTGCACAGCTGGAACGAAGGAAGTCCGACCCAGGAAGCCGTCGCCACCTCCGAGAAATTCAGGATCGCACTTCCGTCCGGGTTTGTCATTCCCATCATCTGGAAGACTGCTGCCGCTGCATAGGAGATCACAACGCCCATCAGAATCGGAATAATCTTGAACATTCCCTTGCCCCAGATATTAAAAACGATGATAGTTCCCAGCGCGATCAACGCAATCAGCCAGTTTGTCGATGCGTTGGCGATCGCGGACGGCGCCAGTGAAAGACCGATACAGATAATGATCGGACCTGTCACAACCGGCGGCAGATAGTGCATGACGCGCTCCACGCCTGCCAGCTTGATGATCAGTGCCAGAATCAGGTACAAAGCGCCTGCAACCACAATACCGCCACAGGCATAGGGAAGCTTTTCTCCCATGGTCATATCTGCAAATATACCTGTATTCAGATTCGCAACCGTCGCAAATCCACCCAGAAAAGCAAAGGAAGAACCAAGGAAAGCCGGCACCTTAAACTTAGAGCAGGCATGGAAGAACAATGTACCAAGTCCTGCACACATCAGGGTTACCTGGATAGAAAGTCCCTGCCCCTCAAAATAGGTGTTGACCAGAATCGGCACCAGAATGGTCGCACCGAACATGGCGAACATATGCTGCAGTCCCAAAAGCAGCATCTTCGGCAGACCTAAGGATCTGGCATCCTTGATAGCCGTGTTGTTTTCATTCATAACGATATACCTCCATTTTATTCAGCATACTTTTCTTTTTCGATCATATTTTCTATCGTTTTTGCATGCGTTTCTCCGTCTTTCAGAATATCGTTTTTACAGGCTTTCGTCAACCTTTTCGTTACAGTTACACTGTCTTCTTTACTTGCCTGAATCCCATTCTTATGGTAAGATCAAATAATGTACTTCAACGCCTTATAGTGCCAAAACCACGCTGCTGTCTGCATTTCCTGCAGCCGGCTGCAAATATCCGGCCTATTACGGCAAACATATAGAAAGGCTGAAAATTATTATGAAAAAGCAAAAACTATCTTCCCTTCTGCCTATCGCTGTATTTCTGATCTTTTATCTGGGGCTAGGAATCTGGTCAGAATATATCATGAAGATCCCGATGGGCTTTTACAACATTCCGATTGTTGTCGCATTTATGCTTGCGATCCTGACGGCCTGTTTCCAGAACCGTTCTCTTTCCTTTGACCGGAAACTGGAGCTGATGGGGCAGGGCATCGGAGATAAGAACATCATCACCATGCTTCTCATCTTCCTGACAGCCGGAACCTTTGTCGGTGTCGTAGGACGAAGCAGTGCTGAAAGCGTTGCTTATCTGATGCTGTCTCTTATCCCGGCCCGTTTTTCCGTTGCTGTTCTCTTTGTGGTAGCGTGCTTTGTCTCTACCTCCATGGGAACCTCCGTTGGAACCATCACCCTGATCGTTCCGATTGCCACTGCCGTATCCGAGACCTCTGGTTTCTCTCTGGCCCTTTGCGTCGCATCTGTCATCGGCGGTGCCATGTTTGGAGATAACCTCTCTTTCATCTCCGATACAACCATCGCAGCCTGCAACGGTCAGGGATGTGCTATGAAGGATAAATTCCGAGAGAACTTTGGCATCGCGCTTCCGGCGGCCATCGCTTCCCTGGCACTTATCCTGGTCGTTTCCTTCCATCAGGATCCGGGAGCTGCCATCATAAAACCATACAACCTGATTCAGCTGATCCCCTATCTTCTGGTATTAGCAGGCGGCATTGCCGGTATTCAGGTATTTGTCGTTCTGTTAGTCGGAATCGTATCCGGTGCCATCATTATGCTGGGCTCCGGCCAGACTACTCCCTGGGAAATGCTTACCAACATGGGTTCCGGCACTTCCGGCATGTTTGAGACCAGTATGGTTGCCATCTTAGTTGCAGCTATGTGTGCACTGATCCGTGAAAACGGTGGCTTCGACGTTCTTCTTAACGTTATTCATCGCATTTTCCGTGGAAAACGCGGCGGTCAGTTTGGTGTCGGCCTTTTAGTTACCCTGCTGGATATCGCAACTGCCAATAACACGGTGGCTATCGTTATGGCCAACCCTATTGCAAAGGAAATTTCCGAAGATTATGGCATCAGTGCCAGAAAGACAGCCTCCCTTCTGGACACCTTTTCCTGCATCTCCCAGGGAATCCTTCCTTACGGTGCTCAGATGCTGGTAGCATTATCGGCGGTCCATGAGCTGGGCTATGAACTGTCCGCCTTCGAGGTTATGCCGCTTCTGTTCTATCCGGGCATGCTGTTTATCAGCTCCTTAATCTGTATCTTTCTGCTTCCGGAGCGCGGAGACCGTGCCAAGGCAAAAAAATAACAGCGGAACCCTTTCCACTGCACACATAAACGCATTAAGGCATAAAAAAGAGCTGTCCGACTTTCTCGTCATCAGACAGCTCTTTTATGAAATATCCCGAAGTTTCACTATATAACCTCTCTTTCTTTTATATTTTGTTTTAAATGTGCTATGGACCTCTTCCTTTCATATGAATCTCCTCCTTTGATTACATGTATCTATGTAAACTCTTTTAGAGATTGTATGATGATGGATTCCATCGATACCGATTTTTATCTTTTTATTTATTGGATAAATTCGGTTTTTAAAACCATGATCATGTTTTTTAGTAACTAACTATCCCATTGGACCGTCCTCCTTGTTCCTTATTTCGTCCTAGAAACTATGGTAACCGTTTGTTGGGGTTATCTCTGTTTCTTTTGATGGTTTTATTCTACTAGATAATTTTCATTTTGTCAAGTATTATTTCTAATTATTTTCCATATTTTTCTTTATTTATCTGATTATATTTTTGTAATTGTTGTGTATTTCTGTTTTATTTGTTCTGTTTCTAACTATTATTGCGCTTTACAATCGCGTTTTCTTGTATTTTTTGTTTTATAGGACGAAGCTTCCTATGACAAAAAAAGAACCACCCCAAAAGAATATGCCGATACCGAACTACCTCTTCTGGAAATGGTTCTATTTTCTTCTATCTTCCCTAGTGGAACTGGAACACGATTCCGGCCACAGCCGCCACCACGATATAGAGGATCGGGTGCTTTTTCCATTTAACTAAGCCGTACCAGATCGCAAGCGACAGTACGATCGCTTTCCAGTTGATGATGGAAAACAGCTCGGAAAACGCCAGGCTGCCATCCTCGCCGACATGGAGGAACGCTATCTTTGCCACGCCGATACCTGCTGCCGCAATCAGGGCGGTAGATGCCGCGCGCAGACCATAGAGGGCATTCTGTACGATCGAAGAGGATTTAAACTTATCGAGAATCTTCGAGATAATCACAATGATGATGACCGACGGCAGCACCAGTGAGAGAGGCGCTGCCAGTCCGCCGAGAATCCCTTTAATATGGAAGCCGACGTAGGTCGCCATGTTGACGCCCATCGGTCCCGGTGTGGACTCGGAGACAGCGATCATGTTGGAAATATCACTAAAGGTATACCATCCTGTCTCCTTGGAAATATTGTAAAGGAATGGCAGA
>UMEX01051152.1_pt1 | contig 16383 bp, 7 predicted proteins | sample 1964871 | NCBI WGS metagenome assembly UMEX01 (sample SAMEA4836032, study PRJEB28245) | human gut metagenome | biome: gut microbiome; material: fecal sample | place: Denmark | collected 2008
CCGTATCCGCCGATACCACCCTGGCCGCCGGCTCCGCCGATACCACCGGTACCGCCACGGCCACCGATTCCTCCGGCTCCGCCTTTACCACCTGCACCGCCGTTTCCTCCACGGATGGTGTAAGCATACTTCTTGCGTCCCAGATTAAAGGGATCCTCCACTACGTTCAATGCTGACATAACCGACTGCAGATCCACCACATTTTCACCTAAAGCCAAGGTTTCCTCTGCTATGTTGTACTGAAAATCACCTTCATTCAGAATCATTTCGTCCATCGATGTGACATTCATGACATCATTCATCATATGGGCATTGCCGGCTTTATCTGCAATGATGTACAGGAAGCCATCCGCCGTCACTTTTCCGCTGGCATCATGGATGTCATCCCCAACCAGAACATATTTCCGGTCGGAAAGCTTGATAAAACCACTCTCCGTCAGGGGAATTTCTTCAAAATTTGATAACTTAACAACCGTTCCGTCTTCCTTGAACTGCCAGCCGCCGCCGAACACTTTCAGCGAACCGCTTTGGGGCTCATAAGCGACTGTCTTCTTTCCAAGGTCGTACTTTTCTCCTCCGTCTACCTTCAGGTTCCAGTTTCCATTCAGTTCCCGGTGAACTTCACCGTTCCCTTCCAGATTGATCCGGCTGTAGGCATTGTCGTAAACCAGGGAACCTATCTCCATGGCATACTGATCGCTGACGGTGCCGGCAGCGCGGACTACCGCACCGCCCATGCCGCCCATACCAGCAAGCACAACGCCACTGAAGATTCCAAAGGATTTCTTCACTTTGCTGCTTAATTTTCGTGCCACTGTTTTCTACCTCCTGGTTTGATTAATACGGGATCGCATCCGAGTATGTCTTGATCAGTTTGTTGTCATCTGTAAACAGCTGTATCGTGATTCCCCAAAGTTTTCCATCCTTCTTAAGTCCGGTCGGAATCGTGATCAGGTCGAACTGTCCGGATTGTCCGCTGTTGTATGTGGTAAACAGTGACTTCGTGCCTTCTCTTCTAAGCTCACCGGAGATCTGACTCTCCTGAACATCACTGCTGGACCACGGCATCAGGGAATACTCGATTTTCGCTACCTTCTCCAGACCGTAGCTCTTTGCCAGAGACAGAGTCAGGTTTCCGCCGTCTAAGGAGATGTTCTCCTGTCCCAGGGAACCGCCCCAGGACTCCAGCCCCTTCTGTGTGCTGCTGGTTATGAGATACTTCTGTTGATCTGTTACTGACAACTTTTCAAATTCTGTCTTTGTCAGAGCTGTCTTTCCACCTTCGTTCTTCTGGTCTACTGCCGCAAAGATGCCGACTTCCCATCCTTTATTCAACTCCTCTGCTGTTGATACAATCTGAGTTGCGGAACTATTGTTAACCGGATAATTCGCCTTATATGTCCACCCATTATTCGTTCCTGCTTCGCGGTACGCAATCAGATATTCAGCATTGGCTGCTGTATCGGATACAACCACCCGGTTCGGGTCGGAGAGACTCACGTCGACCCAGAGTGTATTACCGTTGGTGATACGGAAAGATACGTTGCCAGTCGGTTTACGCAGCTCCGGCCAGTTGATCTGAATGTACTCCGGTTCTTTCGCAACCGACTTGCCACTTCCGTCTACTGCATCCACAACCAGAACATAATCGTATCCCGGTGTCATAAGAGTGCTTCCCGGTGCCAGATTCAGTTCCTCTGTCATATCACCTCTGAGACTCCAAGTAATTGCTCCCTTCTTCCAGGTCTTTGACTGGTCATCATAGGTATATCCAAGAAGCTTGCTCATAACCTCTTCGTGGTCTGCCACCTTTGTGTATTGAGTATAGGACGGATTTTCTGCCTGTATACCATCACCCAGCGGATACTGACGCAGGGTATATCTAAGATTATATCCATTGACACGATCCAGTTTGTAGCGGACAGTTACATTCTTCTTCTGATAAGTCTCATAGTTGATAATATTGGCTTCTCCATCTGAGATGGTGATGCTGTCAATGGTTTTGAACATGTAGTTAGCACGCTTATTTACTGTCTGTCCAAGCATCACCGTCGGCTTATTCTGGCCCTCTGACCAGGTATAACATACCAGCATATAATTTGTATCCTTATGCAGAAGTCCGTCTTTTATATACAGCTCCGGCATCTTGGTTTCATCCAGTTTATAGTAACTTTGATCCTTCGTGAGCGGAAGCGCCCGTTCCCATACTGGTGTCTTGTTATCGACAGGTGTATCGATCGTTTCGTCCGCATTCATCTCGTACAACTTCAGCCAGATATATTTTGTCGTTCCGTCTGCTGTTACCGCAGTACCATTGTTATTTGTACCAAGAGGAGTTCCATCCGCTGGCGGAGCAATCAATGCATAGCTTCCGGTGGTAAGTTCGATGTTAGCCGCTGTAATCCCCGGACTGATCGTCATATAGGTGATGGAAGGCTGCAGAGTACCAACCGTAATGGTGGGACCAACCGTTCCGTCCGGTCCGGTCATCTTAACAGGTACCCATGAATCACTGGATACAAGCTTACAGAATGCCATATTATAGCCGGTTCCGCTCTTCTGATCCTCTGTCTCCAGCCACTCCGCACCGGTTTTTCCGTAATACAGGTTCATGGTGTGCCAGAGGTCATTAGAAGAACTATAGCTTAGTCTCTGGCTCTGCAGACGCAGTTTTCGATCTGCTTTCGGATCCGCTGTCTCCGTATTATTCTCCTCCACCTTGTATTCACCCTGAGTCAGGTAAGGATTATTCATGACCTTATACTCGTACTTCTCTCCCTGGGTGCTGGAACTATAGTAATAGCTGTTCATAAAGTTGCTGCCATCTATTATCTTTGCTGCATAAACTTTATTCGTATCAAAGCTGTCCGGAAGTCCATACCTGCCATCTGCATACTTTGCCTTCACCTTAAAGGAATAGGTTCCAGCGAGGCTTTCATCACCATGACGGGCATCAGTCAGGTCAACCGTTACTGTTCGGCTGTTTCCATTCAATCCATTTAACGATCTATCCCAGGCATATACCTTTTTGGAGGTTCCACTGTCCTCCTTATACATCTCGATCCCTAAAGCAACGATCCGGCTCAGCATGGTTGTATTGCCGCTCAGCGTGAAGGTAACCTCGTTGCTGGATTCCGGGAAGGAACCGGAGATCTTCACATTTCCGTCTCCATTCGCATCCGTCAGATTCAATTCCGCCGGTGGCAGGTATTCATGGGATGCCAGGAATTGTCCGCTGGCAGTAGTCTTATCCGTTTCCTTCTCGTCATAATACTTCTGATACATCTTGAACTGATAACGGTTCTGGGCAGATTTAACAGGAACCGTAAGCTGGTAGCTGTCGTTTCCAAGATCCTGAATCTCTGCCTCTCTCGGAACACCATCCTTGAAAATCAGTCGAAGTCCATCCTTGTATTTTGCAGTGGTCTGATCGGAGTCTTCCCCTCCGAATGTTTTGTCCCAGGTATGATCCACATCCTTCAGGACATTCATCTGCCAGATTGTCTTATAGGGATTGGCATCCGTTCCATCTCCTATGGTGTCTTTCAGATACATTGATACGCTGGTGCTCTGGCGGGGTGCCCCTACCGAAAGGGAACTCAGCATACCGATACCGCCCACGATCTGCTGCTTATACTCATCCGGATAGAGGATACTGGTATTCTCTACCTGCATACGTACCTTAAAACCAAAGGTATAGTGGTATCCGCGTTTCATTCCGTCTGTCTGACCACCAGTAAATACGGTCTGATAACCATCCAGGGGCATCTCGTAAGGCTGATCCGTCGACTTCATATCGACATTTTTAATATACTTACGATCATCCGAATCAAGGTCTGATGCTCCAGCCGGTGCCGTATTCGGAGCTTCAAGGAAGAGCACCTGCAGGGCCGGCATACCGGCGCCCTCGGATACCTTCAGCGGATATGCGAAATCATAATGATCTCCATCGTCCCAGTTAACCGGATCCGACGCATTGGAGTTAGCCGGGTCAAACTTATCCAATTCGGATGTCTTGAATCCAAAGTAACGAATCGCACGTGCATAACCATTGTCGTTGTTCAGGCGTGCCTGAATCCGGTAACCTACCACCGTATCATCATCCAGATTCTCTAGCTGGTTTGCAATACTATGATAAGTACTGTTGTCTCTCAGATCCTTAGCCTTGAGCGTCGTTGTAGCGATGGCGTCATTGACCGGCTGCGGAAGAGATGGCAGGGCGTTGCTGATGGGAAGCTGCACACCACCCAGTACAAAGGGAAGTTCGTTCTTAAATCCAGACAGGTTCTCACCTTTTCCGTCCTCTGTGGCACCGTTCTTATAAAAGGATGCCGTATAGTCGTATGCTGCACGGACCTCCAGATAATAGGAGTCCGCCGTCAGGGCATTGTTAGCAAGATGGAAGTTCTCATTGGTGATCACATACTGCTTTGTCGCATCCGTTTCATTCAAGTATTCATCTGAGATGGAACTTTTATTGTGTAACGGGTTTGTATCATCCAGAGTGAAACTTCCCACAAAGAGTCCCTTGTTGTTGGTTCCCTGATACAGGCAGAATTCCAACTGGTCCAACACATCTGTTTCGACATTGGATTCTCCATCTTCTGTCGTCATCTCCATGCGGGCTGTAAAGCTTGCATTGATATTATCTCCCACACGAACCAGGTTGATGGTGGCTGCCTCATCTTTATAGGAAGTTGTGGATGCCACATAATCACCCAGGTATACGTTGGTAAATCTATTCGAATCCGTTGGATCCTTTGCAAATCCGGTTGCGAAGATCCGATAGTTCGTATTAGCCTTCAATCCATTTGCTTGAATCTCAACCGCTATTGCATCCGTAAACTTCTTATAATAATGTGAATCTGTAATCGTCCAGGTTCTGCGGTAGTTTCCGCTGCTCTCCAGTGTAACCTTCAGCGGATAATCCTGAGAGATTTCAAGATCCAGGTTCTTCGGTTTAATCATAACACGGCCCCAGATCATGCTCTGATGCGTATAGATCTTTCCTTTATTCGCCTCCGCATCGATCAGCTTGTCATTGTAGTAGTTCTGCTGATCCTGCTCATCCGCATGGACAAAATAAATCAAAGAATCACCCTGGTCATCCATACGGAACGGATCCGAATAATCCGTCTCTATCTGAACATTCTTTTCGTTATCATAATAGGTCGCCGTTGTCTTAGCTGTATAGGTCTCATTGCGCTCAATCTTTCCCTGCTCCAGGTAGATCGCTACGTTGTTCGTGCTGGTGGACTCGATGGTCTTGACACATTCTGTTCCTTTGTAAATCTTATAGACATACTTGGTCAGTGCATGGTTCGGGTCACTCACGATCGGCTGGGAAAGCTCGAAATAGCCGCCATTATTAACACTTACCTTCGGTTTATCCAGAGACGGCTTCTGTTTCAGGGTCTTCCACTTCTGGGTAACATCCTTTTTCACATTGGCACCGGTCAGCTTCATGGTCACGGTGTAGCTTCCGTCTGCCAGATCATTTTCGGATAATCCAGCTACATTGTCATCCTTCATATCGATCTTATAGGATGTCTTGCCGCTTGAAAGGCTGTAATCCTTCGGTCCAAATACCGTATTACCCTTTTTATCTGTGATCGTAAGGGATGCGGATGTAACCAGTGCATACTCCTTCTTATCGATGGTAAAGGAAAATCCGGTTGTTGTCGCATTCTCCAGATTCAGGATGATACCCGTAGAATCTGTATAGAAGAGACGGTTGATAAAGTCCTTGGTACCGCCAGAGCTGTTTCCATTCTCAGAAAGACTGTATCCGGATGATACAATCAGACGGTACTGTGTATCTGCATTCAGATTTTTGACATTGAATGAGTATGTTTCATCTGCCGAGAAAGTAAGATTCTCTGCCTCATCCATATCATCAATCAGGACATCCACAGGAAGTCCGGTTGAAACATCGATTACTTTAATTGAACCGGTATCTGCCTCCAGTACACCATCCTCATCAATGACGGTGATCATACCGCTTGCGTTCGCTGAATCCACATCAAAATTGCTCAGCGAGATGGTCGCCTGCTCGGTTGCCTGGTTCTGGGGAATCGAACCGTTCGCACCATCACCGCCCAGCTTACCGTTGCTTCCGGCGCTTCCGTTTTTACCGCTGGAACCATCGGATCCGTCATCGCCATCGTCTCCGGATACGCCTTCTTCACCGTCCACACCGTTCTCACCGAGTTCTCCGGATACTCCAGCTGCTCCATTTTCTCCGTTCTCGCCTGCCTGACCGGCTGCACCATCCTCACCGATCTCACCATCTTCACCGTCTACTGCGGTAAATTCAAATTCCGGCGGAACCCAGTCCTGGGCGGACTGGACTTTGATGTTGTCATCCGCATCCATCAGAAGTTCCCCCAGTGTCAGGCGGGCATCTCCCTGTGCATCGGAGATCACTTTGTTATCAAAGCTAAGAGTCGAACCGTCATCGGCCGTTGCTTTGGCACCGGCTGCGATTCCCTGCCAGGCTGTATTCTGGGTAGAAAGACGGATAATTCCATCTTCCAGATATTCAACCTCCACACCACCGGTGGTATCTTCCATCATTCCGTTGACGGTCTCTACCTTCAGGTCATCGGAATATACGTAATATTTATCATCGCTTAATTTCCAGACGAAGTTGTCAAAGGGAATCGAAGTTCCGTTGTTCTCCGCTGTAAATCCGGTGCCGTTGGATGCCAGCACCGTGCCCGCATCAAAGGAATATGTGTTGACCAGGCCGCCGTTGACATCGTCCAGATTCAGGACTACGCCCGATGTCATCGCACTCATGGATCCGTCCTGATAATGGACAAAACTGTCCTGATCGACTGTATATTTGGTTCCACGGATGTCTTTGAATACTGCTTCATCCGGATATGTCTTCTTGTATTTGGTTCCGGCTGAGAAATAAACCGGCTCTGCGGTCAGACCTTCCTCGGTTTCTGCCACATTGACAATGTATCCATCGCCCTCAAAGGAGGACGCCATACTTCTGTTTCTCACAACACCCGTTGTCACAGCGCCGGTCAACGCTGCCACGGACAAAAGGGTAGTCACGATAAGACTTTTGTACTTCGCCATAACTGTTCTCCTCTTTTGCATTTCTGCTTTGTTTGCTGTTATCTATCACTTTTTGTATATTTTTCGGTAATCTGTATCAGCTTTCCGCTGTTGACCAATTCCTGCATCAAGCGGTTCATCTGGCTGCTCAGACCTTCTTTTTCATGCAGCACTGTGAGTACTCTGCCTTCTGCGTATTCCTGTGTGAAATCCCAATGCTGCGTCGGCTCCGGGGTCGGCGATTCCTCCTGCTCTGGCGTATCTGATATTACCTCGCCATTTTCAACTTCTCCATTCCCAGCGCTTTCAATTCCATCATTTCCACTTCCAGCGCTTTCGTTTGTCGCATTTTCATCCGCTTCCGCTATCTCTGAGCCGTCGGCTGAAAATCTCTCCGGCCACATCTCCCGAAAGACCTCCGGGGCTGTCTCGGCTGGCTGCCCTGGCTCTCCAGCTGCGTCATTCGCCTGATTTGAACCATTATTTCCAGCTTCGCTTTCTTCTCCTTCATTAACAGCTGCCCCATTTTCCGAGTCAGCGATTCCTTTTGAAGAAAGATTCAATTCTTCTGTAAACGGATCCGTCAGAGATTTAGCACCTATAAGCAAATCCACTTTACCATCATATAAAAGCGGTCCACCTGTCTGGTCGGTCACCGTCTGTATATCGACCGCATTGTTCTCCCTGGCCTCTTCCGGCGTGCATCCAAAAATACGGCTTGCCGCTTCATACGCCAGATCTACATCGATTCCACTCAGTTCTCCACTTACCGGATCCTCCTGATAATACGGTGGATCGCCGCTCTGGATTCCCACCCGCAGAACCCCGGATGCCCGGATGTTTTGCAGGTCCTCCGGCAGATCGCCCGGCGCGTCTTTCACATATAATATGCTTCCGTCCGACGGTGTGGCTTCTTCTCCCGTCTGGGATGCGCCATGGCCGCACCCGGAAAGAAATACGGCTGTGGCCATCATTGCAGCCGTCACGACGGGAAGTTTCTGACAGACACGCCTGAACCATCCTCGGCTTTTTTTGTGTTCTTTCTTATATAAGTATAAGTACATTTCTTATCTTCTCACCTCTGCTATCTTTTTTACTGCCTTTCTGTCATAGTCAGATGGAATATTTAATTTATGACATGCGAAAAAAATGTCAGTGACACCTCTCGCAGACATTTTTCCTTTTTCATATTCGCCGCCGCTGTGCCACGTATCGTTCGATCGTTCCAGCCATCGTTCTCATCTTTCAAACAAAAAAAAGCATAAATCATTCTCTTAAAAGACGGTCTTTCCGAAAACCTTTCTAATAAAAGAAGTTTATGCCATACCCAGTAGTCTAAAATATCCTTTTTCTTCAAACATTTCGGGCAACCAGGTTCAAAAATCTTATTTAATTCACTCATACTCATATCCCTGTCTAGCCCCCAGATAGAAGTGAATCCATAGGTACCATTTCCGTCCACAGGATCGATTTTCCACTTTTTCCACTATCTTTTTATATAATATCACGGTGTTTTGCAGATATCAATTTGGAGGTTGAATAAATAATAACTGAATTCGGCGTTTTCATTACAGCTCAGGCGTCATTCATAACTCTTTGTAAAAAATGACGAAATTTATTTTGAGAACACTGCATTGCACTTTATTTTACTTTACCCTATAATGTTTATAAAAACAATCCAATTCTTACAGTCATAAAAGATACGGAACGACTGCCCTGGCAGCCATATCCTATTTTTATATCATAAAGGAGATAAGCAAATGAAATTATCCCTCGGAATCGACATCGGCAGTTCCAGCACCAAGGCGGCGGCGCTGGATGAGCATGGCACTCTGCTCGGTACGCTTCAGGTTCACGCGGATGACCCGCGCACCTCGGCTTACGGTATTCTCGGGCGTTTCCTGGATCAGCAGGGCGCTTCGTTTGGCGATGTTGAAAAAATCGTCCTGACCGGGCTCGGTTCGACGTATTTCCATGAAAATATCTTCGGTATCCCGACCATCCATGCCCTGGAGCTGGATGCCATCGGGCGCGGCGGCTTATACCTGTCCGGGCTTGACGAAGCGCTGGTGGTCAGCCTTGGAACCGGCTCTGCCTTTATCCGCGCTTCCAGGACAAACGGCTTCCGTCATCTGGGCGGAAGCGGTGTCGGCGGTGGGACACTTGCCGGCATGGCGGAGCGCTTTCTCGGCGTCACCGACATTTTTGCCCTCTCAGAGATGGCGCTGCGCGGCAATAAGGCCATGGCAGATCTCCGCATCGCCGACGTGCAGGAGGAAGATGTCCCGGGACTTGCCGCCGACTTAACCGCTGCCAATTTTGGGCGAATCAAAAGCGGCGCCTCGGATGCTGACCTGGCTGCCGCTCTTTTCAATATGATTTATGAAAATGTGGGGGTGATGGCGTCTCTGGCGCTCAGCCAGGACACCACCCGGAATGTCGTCCTGACCGGTTCTCTCGCCAGCCTTGCACCTGCTGCAAAGACCTTTGACATTTTCAATCAGATGCACGATGTCTTTGGAATCGACTATATCATTCCGCCTCATCCGTCTTTCGCCACGGCAGTCGGAGCACTTTTATGTGATCCTCTGCCGGAGAAGTAAGATCACGGACGGCTCCCAGCAGATCGTAGGCTGCGATCAGGGCGCTTCCTGCGAAGATAAAAAAGTCTCCCAGATTAAAGACGACCTTTTCCAGGTATTTACACCGGATGCTGAAATAATCTACCACATAACCGCGTTTGAGGCGGTCATACAGGTTACTTAAACCACCCGCCGTGATGAGGGCAAAACCGATCCGATCGGCTTTTCTGCCTTCGTCCCGGCACAGTAACCATGTCAGAATGCCCGCTGCCGCCGAGGTAAAGACAACCGGCACCATGCGGACCAGTTCTTTCTTTTCTTTTTTTACCCCAAAACAGAAACCGTCGTTGTGATTGCGGTACAGGCGGATCTTTCCATGGCTTTTTTCCATGTCGCGCGGAAAATCTTCCGGTTTCTGGGCTTCTATGTTTTCCTTGCAGAAATAATCGATGCCGAACAGGGCAGCTATCATATACAGGTATTTTTTCATAAGGGCACCTCCTCATATAATTGTCATTATCTAACTTATATTTATTATAACAAGTTTTTCCGACAGAGTATAGGGAAGCTTTCGTATTTTACCGCATATCTTATCTTAAATTCTAAAAAATCTCTATGGAAAACGCTATGAATTGCTCTTCTCTTCCAGACAACCAAACCGCTGATTTTATCGAACGTTTTTTTCCTTTTACCTATAACCAGATTTTGGAAAATGATTCCGGCTGCTATGATTTTGTCAATCATGAGTATGTGATCTGGCACCGGTCTCTGGCGGAGGCGCTGCCGCTCTCAGTCCAGCAGTATGGCTATGACTCGATCCCGAATCTTTATACCATATTAGATACATCCAGCCTGGACAGCGCAGGAATTTCCCGGACCGCAGAACAGCCATTCCTGGGAAACAAGGGGCGCGGGACGCTGATTGGGATTGTGGATACGGGGATCGATTATACAAATCCCTTATTACGCGATCCGGATGGAAGCACGCGCATCGCCGCCATCTGGGATCAGACGGTTCCGGGCGCGGGGCTTAGCACGCCGGATCCGATCGATGCGCTGCACTACGGAAGTGTCTACCAGCGTTCCCACATCAACGAGGCGCTGCGCTCGGAAGACCCGCATTCCATCGTCCCCACCTCGGATCCTCTCCGCCACGGCACGCAGATGGCGCTGGTCGCCGCCGGTTCCGAAGATGCCGATGCTTTTTTCTCCGGGGCGGCGCCGGAATCGGAACTGGTCGTTGTCCGCTTGAAACCAGCCAGAACCTATCTTCGCGATTTTTTTCTGATCCGCGAGGATGCCATCGCCTTTCAGGAGGACGACATCATGCTCGGAATCAAGTTTCTTCTTTATATTGCCAGGCAGGAGAAAAAGCCCCTTGTGATCCTGCTGGGTCTTGGCACCAATACCGGAAGCCACAGCGGCACTTCGCCGCTTGGTCTATATCTGAACAGCCTGTCGCGCGCCAGCGGGCAGATTCTGGTCGCCGCCGGAGGCAATGAAACCGGACGCGGGCACCATTTTCGCAGTGTATTTCCTGCTTCCGCCTCCTATGAGGATGTGGAACTGCGGGTCGGTCCCGGCGAACGGGGATTTACGCTGGAACTGTGGGCGCGTGAATCGGAGCTTTACAGTGTCGGATTTTTATCCCCCTCCGGCGATGAAACGGGACGCATCCGGCTCTCCGGCGACGAAGAACGCCGGATTCCCTTTCTTCTGGAAGGAACGACCATTTACCTCAACTATACCAGCTCCGAGCTGGCGACCGGAAGCGAACTGATCCTGATGCGCTTTGATGCCCCCGCCGCCGGAATCTGGAAAATCCGCGTCTACCACACGCTCTCGATTCAGGGTGAATACCATATATGGCTGCCGGTGCACGGCTTTATCTCGGATGAAACCTTCTTTCTGCGCCCGGATCCGGACACAACCATCACCGATCCGGGCAATACAGCAGCCATCATCACCACCGCCGCCTACAGCCACCAGACGGGCGGGATCTATCTGCATTCCAGCCGCGGTTTTACCCGCACCAGAACTATCAAGCCCGACCTTGCCGCCCCCGGCGTCCGGCTCCCGCTTCCCGATTATCAGGAGGTAACCGGAACCTCATTTGCCGCCGCCATGACCGCCGGAGCCGCCGCGATCCTGCTCTCCTGGTCTGCCTATACGCCATCAGCCCCGCGGATCAACACCTCGATTGCCAAGGCATTTCTGATCCGCGGGGCTGACCGCCGAAATTCCATCGAATATCCCAGCCGGGAGTGGGGGTATGGAACGTTAAACCTATATAACTCTTTTTTATCCATGAGAAGTTAATTAACTTCTGCTGTTTTCTCTTCACACACAAATTGCTTTTCCGGATCCTTACATCGCTAACTTTCACCACATCCTTGACACCGTTCACCGATCATGTTCCTGAAAAGCTATTATCCCCGCATCTCTATCCGCGGACCGCCCTTCTTCTCCAGATACGGGCGCGTGATCACAACGGAGCCGATATTCGGATCTTTCGGGATCTCATACATGATATCCATCATAAAATCCTCTAAAATTGCACGCAACGCACGGGCACCCGTATCTTTTTCCAGCGCCCGCTCGGCGATCCACTCCAGTGCATCGTCCTCAAACACCAGTTTGACCTCATCCAGCGCCAGCAGGCGCTCATACTGCTTGAGGATCGCATTTTTCGGTTCTTTCAGAATCCGCATCAGCAATTCCTTTGTCAGCCCCTGCAGGCTCACAAGAACCGGCAGACGTCCGAGAAACTCTGGAATCATGCCAAAATTCCGCAGATCTTCCGTTGTCACCTGGCTCAAAATATCCGGATCATTGTCAAATTCATCCTTCAAATGGGAGTTGAAGCCCATCGTGGAACGCTTTTTCAGGCGCTCCTTGATGATATCATCCAATCCCGGAAACGCGCCGCCACAGATAAACAGGATGTTGTTCGTATCCACAGTCGCCATCGGCGTGAGCGCATTCTTCTGGTTTGAGCCGACCGGCACCTCTACCTGGCTGCCTTCCAGAAGTTTTAAAAGTTCCTGCTGTACCGACTCACCGCTGACATCGCGGCTCATCGTATTTTTCTTTTTCGCAATTTTATCGATCTCATCGATGAAAATGATGCCGTGCTCAGCTTTCTCCACATCATTTCCAGCCGCTGCCAGAAGCTTGGAGACTACGCTTTCTATATCATCTCCGATATATCCAGCTTCCGTGAGCGCTGTCGCATCCGCGATCGCCAGCGGCACATCCAAAAGCTTCGCCAGTGTCTTGACCAGGTACGTTTTTCCGCTTCCGGTCGGTCCCAGCATCAGGATGTTGGATTTCTCAATCTCCGGCTCGCCGCCCTGCATCTGCATTCCCTGTGCCGCCGCGTTTTCCGCCTTTTTTTCCGTATTTTCATTTGCCCGAAGCTCGTCCTGCTGCCGGAGAATCACGCGCTTATAATGGTTGTAGACTGCCACTGAAACTGCCCGTTTCGCCCGCTCCTGCCCAATCACATACGCATCCAGCTGCGCCTTGATCTGGTGCGGTGCCGGAACATCCTTCATCGTCAGAAATTTCTCCGCGTCTTTTACCTTGCTCTTTCTCTTAATCTTATTTTTTTCTGGAATCTCTGTATTCGGCATCTGCATGCCCGCAAAATCATTGAGATTCATGTTCATAAACGGCATATTTTGAAGCTTGGAAAAGTCCATGCCCGACTTGGAAATCGAGTCAAATGCTTTCTGCATACACTCATGGCAGAAATTCATCCCGCCCGGCATCGTGATCATCTCTCCCGCCTTGCTCTCCGGGCGGCGGCAGACGTAGCAGATTTTCTCGTAATCATCCGAATGATCTGTACTGGTTTTATTTGTATCTGTTTCGTTTATATTGGTTGTCGTATCTATATTCTGGTTATCACTCATATTTTTATATTTCCTCCAATCTGAAAGCACCTTTTCATTTTATCATAGCTTGTGAAAAACGTAAATCATAACAGCAGCCGTCATTTCGTTTTAAAAATAAAAAAATTTCCTATGAAACAAAAAGACAGATGAATCACCGCCCTCTCTGATTACAAGAGGATCTACCGGCGGTTCACCTGCCTTCTTTTCTATATCTTCCTGATTTTATTCATTTCCGCTTCGCAACAGTTCCGTATCTTCACCGTTACGGGCAAATATCCATCCCAGCCCACTTCGCTGATGGGGTATTTTCTATCTTCCCAGTTTTCTCTGCGGACTTGCCTGTGATTCACTCTGGCTCTCGTTCTGGCTATCCTGGCTCTGCGGCATATCGCTCTTGGAGCCCAGTGTAATTTGTACGTTTCTCTCGACATATTTGCCATTTTCCAGACTCTGTACCGTCATGGTAACGGTGGAACCTGCCTTATAGTAAGTCAGCAGTTTCTTGAGATCATCACCATTCTTTACCTTCTCACCGTCAAACTTGGTGATAATATCGCGCTCCCGCAGATCCGACCTGGATGCCGCGCCGCCCGCAACAATCTTGTATACATAGATACCTTCCGGCATGCCATACGCCTGCGCCATCTGGCTGTCGATATTCTGAAGCTGGATTCCCAGATATCCCTGCTCATTCTCATCGACAGCTACCTTCGTCGTCTTCGTCATCAGGTCGCTGATAATATCCTTTGCCTGTGAAATCGGGATCGCATAGCCGATGCCCTCAACACTGGTGTCCGAATACTTCGCCGCATTGATGCCGATAACTTCACCGTTCATATTTAAAAGTGCGCCGCCGCTGTTGCCTGGGTTGATCGCCGCATCGACCTGCAGAAGTGTCCGCTCTACGTCGTTGATGGTTAGCTTTTTATTTAAAGCGCTGACATAACCGACGGTAACCGACTGCCCCTGTCCCAGTGCGTTACCGATTGCCACAACACCCTGTCCCAGCTTCAGGGAATCAGAATCGCCCAGATCGGCTGCCTTAATCTGTTTTCTCGTTTCTTCCGGTATATCCGAAAGCTGTACGGCAATGACTGCCAGATCCGAATCGGAATCAGTACCTTTGACCGCTGCCTTAACGCTCTGGTTATCAATAAAGGTAACCGAAAGTTCCTCGGAATCTTCAACGACATGGTTATTGGTAATAATCAGAAGTTCCGTGTCATTCTGTCCGGCAATGATTCCTGAACCGCTGCTCGGCACCTCGTACTGCTGCTGACCAAACAGCCAGTTGTCCTGTGTATAAATCATCTTGTTGTTGATCGCTACAACGGACGGCATCGCTTTCTCTACAATCGAAGAAACATCGTTGCCAATGGAGGTCTGCGTTTTAGTGCCCGCATCTGCCTGTGTCTCCTGGGAAACCTGACCGATCGTTTCCTGTGCGGTCTCACCCGGAAGAAGCCGGTTTGAAAGTGCATTCACGCCGACCATGGTTCCGCCTGCCACACAGCCAAACAAAATGCCCGACATCACAAGTGCCGCAATTTTCTTACCAGTATTCTTAGAGCCATGTCCCCGGCCACTCCGTTCTTCCGGAATATAGCTGCGTTCCGGCTGCTTCTCTGCATTCTCTTTCGGATCTGCTCCGGCTGCTGCCTCCGGTTCTCCATCGAGACTGCCCCGGTAACGGGAATCATGATAACCGCCATAATCGGAAGTTTCTTCTTTTTTAGCAGTATCGTTATTCTTTTCCTCATAAGCGCTGTCCGAATAAGCGCCCTCCGTATAATCTACATCCTGATCGTGTCTCTCATTTCTTTCATTCTCGTCATACATATATTCATACCTCCTGTTCTCAGGAATCACAGCTGCGTACTGTCCATTTTGCGAACCTTCCCGCAGCGGATTGTTCATACTCTTATATTCTATCTCAGGCTTTCTGCCCTCTCTCTGTTTACATGAGATAGTCTATCAGTTATTTGTGATGTAATTGTGAAAATAAAATCATAAATCTGTGAAGCTTAAAAACATCTCTCGGTTTTCACTTGTCAGTCCTTCTCTCCTCTTGTATACTTAATGAAAGAAACGAATTTTACATTTTATATGAAAGGACTGTTACATCCATGATGAATACACAGGCAGTTGTCCATATCCGCAAAGGCGAGGCTCGTTCCCTGAAAGCCGGCGGTATGTGGATCTATGATAATGAAATTGAACGAATTGAGGGCGAATTTGAAAATGGCGATATCCTTCGTGTCGAAGATTTTGACGGTTATCCGCTCGGATGTGGTTTTATCAACACCCGCTCCAAGCTTACCGTGCGGATGCTTTCCCGCAAAAAGGATACTGTCATCGACGATGCTTTTATCGAAATGCGCGTCCGCAATGCCTGGGAATACCGCCGTCAGACAGTTGATACCAGCAGCTGCCGCCTGATTTTCGGCGAAGCAGATTTCCTTCCGGGCATCGTGATCGACAAATTTTCCGATGTGCTGGTCGTTGAATCCCTGGCGCTCGGTATCGACCGTCTGAAACCGCTGATTCTGGAAAAACTCGTCAAGGTGCTTGAGGAAGACGGCATTCATATCCGCGGTATTTACGAGCGCAGCGACGCTAAGGTCCGCTTACAGGAGGGCATGGAGCGCTATAAGGGCTTTATCGGGGAACCATTTGATACAAAAGTAGAGATCGTTGAAAATGGTGTCCGCTATCTGGTAGATGTCAAGGACGGGCAGAAAACTGGCTTTTTCCTCGACCAGAAATACAACCGTCTGGCAATCCAGCGTCTCTGCCCGGGCAAACGCGTTCTGGACTGTTTTACCCACACC
>UMEX01002768.1_pt1 | contig 16351 bp, 9 predicted proteins | sample 1964871 | NCBI WGS metagenome assembly UMEX01 (sample SAMEA4836032, study PRJEB28245) | human gut metagenome | biome: gut microbiome; material: fecal sample | place: Denmark | collected 2008
TTTTCCACAAGGACAAAGAAGGCAAGCTCTCCGAGGAAGCCTCCTTTGAGCTTACGCTGAGGGGGAACACGGAGGCCAACAGCCTGACGCCCTACCGCCGTGACAGCAACGGCTTCTACCGCCTGACACTGGACGCTCCCGATATGGGCTTCGGCATGAACGCCTACTACCGCCTGTTCTCCGAAGTGATGATGCACAACGGACGGGAGAAAAAGAAGAATTGGAAACCCGTACCCGAACAGCCGCAAGTACCGATGCTTAGCGACGTGACTTTCGGCTACAAGTCCGAGGAAACGATTTGGCCGGGCGACGGCTGCCTGTACCGTTTCACGGGAATAAACGGTTATGAGCAATGCTTGTCCTCTTATGAACCGGCTCCGACATTCCAGCCCGAAATGGAATATCCCTCCCTGCTGGTGGGACTGGATGACATGGGCGACACGAACCGTGTACGGCTCTATCTCGACCTGCGCTATGCCGTGCAGGACTGGAAACCGGTCAGGGAACAGTCCGGTTGCGCCTTGACCATCGGCAGGTACATGGGAAACGGCATCTGGAAAAGAGTGCCGGAGGAGGAGGAGGTGCTGTGCGAGGAAACGGACGGTTTGACCCGCAGCGGCTTCATTGAGGTAAGTGCTTCGGGAAAGGAGAAAGGGAACGGGCTGTGGCTGCGATTCGCTTTCAAGGACGGAAAAGTTCCGGAAAGCACGATTGTGAACGGCATCTATCTGAACTGCTTCCGGGTAACGGCTGAAGACGGCGACGGCAACGCCCTGCCTGCCGGGACGATACAGGCTCCGGCAATGGCGGACAGCCGCATCCTCACCGTGACCCAGCCCATGCCGGGCAGCGGAGGCAAGCCTGCCGAGACGGAAGCGGACACGGGTGTCAGGCAGCGCATCCGCATCTCCTCACGCAACCGCGCCGTATGTGGCGGCAACTACGAGGAAATGATACTGGAACGCTTCCCCGAAATAGAAAAGGCATGCTGCATCCCGGATGCGGGAGAGGACGGCGGCGTACATGTCGTGGTATTCCCCAAACCTGAGAAGCGGAAATACCCGTCCCTGCCTGGATGGAAACTGTCGGAAATAGAGCGGTTCATCCGGAAATACGCCCCGCCGTTCGCGGCGATACATGCGTTCAACCCCGTGTACGAGCCGCTGAAAATAAGTTTCAAGGCGGTACTAAAACCGGACACATGCGACCCCGGCAGCGTGAAACGGCGCACGGAAAGGCGTATCCGCGTATTCTTCATGGCGTGGTATATGGACGGCAGGCTGCCGGATCTGGGTGTGCGGTATTCATGCGACGCGCTTCTGTCCCGCATCGTCAACGACGAGTGCATCGGCGATTTCATCTCGCTGGATATCACCACAGGAGACAGGACGTATCGCATAACCGGAGAAGGCGGCAGGGACGACCTGATGCTTTCCGCCGCGGGCGACTGCGGGGTGCTCTATGTGGAGGAACTCGACGTGAAACTGGTCAATGGCCGTTCCGGCGTGGGCGAAGCGGGAATCGGGACTGGGTTCGTGATAAGATAGGACTATTAAAAACAAGATACGATGGACAGCAGATACAGGGACAGGAAAACATTGAAATCGTACTTCCAGCGGGGAGACAGCCCCACGGAAGACCAGTTCGCCGAACTGATAGACTCCGTAACCAACATACACGAGGACGGGAAGGTGACAGCCACAGCCTCCGACGGCGTGCGCCTGTTTCCCGCGGGCAAGAGCGGCGTGGCAGCCACCGTCTTTACCGACGACCCCGACCAGGGCGGATCGGAACCGTTGTGGCGGATTGCTCTCGACGGCGAAAACGGCCTGAGAATACAGGATGACAAAGGCAAAACGGTGCTGACGATAGACCGCGACCGTAACGTCACCGTGGAGGGCACGCTGAAAGCGGCCGGATACCTCTCGGGGAAAGACGGGGAGGAAGAGAGTCCCGGCTCCGGCATCCTGAAGATAAAAGCCGACGGGTTGTGGCACGACCTGCCCGTGGAAGATGCGGCAGGACAACCGGCTGACAGATGCAGGATGTACCGCCTGTCCGTCTGTTACCTGAACAGGCATAGCCGCACGTACTCCGCATGTGAAGCCGTCGCCTCGCATTCACAAGGCCGGAAACGGCGTGTCCGTTCTTCCCGGAAACACTGGTGGGGCTGGTCTGGCCGTGTCAGGATACGCTGGCAACGCACGGGCGGGAAAATCCGTCTCCAGATAAGAAGCCGGTGGACAGAGAGCGGTGCGGAGGCCATCTACTGCCGTATCGAAACCCTCTGGGAATTATAGGAGACCGCGCCTATGGATAAAAGACAACTATACATCACCCGTCCGCCCGAAGGGGAGGAACTCTACACGGAACTGCAACGGCAGACACTTACCGAACTGCAACGCCTCTCAGGAGAAGTGTGGACGGACTATAACTCGGGCGATCCAGGCGTGACCATCGCCGATGCGGCGAACTACGCCCTAACGGAAATCGACTACAAGCTGAACTTCGCGCCGGAGGATTACCTTGCCGGTAGAGACGGCACATGGATGGGAGAAAGGTACGGCCTCTTTCCCGCAGGAGTGGTGTATCCTTCTGCGCCGGTCACGGCAGAGGACTACCGCCGGGCGATACTGACCCGTTTCCCGATGGTGGAGAATGTAAAGGTCATACCTGACAGGCATGGATGGTATGATGTCAGCCTGCGCCTCTCCCCGTTCTTCCGGAACGACCGTACCGTGGAGGACAAGGTACGCGGTTTCCTGAACCGTCACCGCAACCTTTGCGAGCAGTTCGGGGAGATAAGGAGGGAACAGCCCGTGGAACTTTTCCTGCATGCCGACCTTGAAATAGAGACCGGTCAGGATGCCACGGAGATACTCGTGCAGGTGTACCGGACGGTGATGCAGTACCTTTCCGGCTCCGTGGAAATCATGCGCTCCACATCCGACAGCCTGCAGCCCGTGAGGGAGGACGAATGGTACGACGGGCCCGTGAAGGACATCCGGGCGGAGATTCCCGGACAGAAGGACACCGAAAACGAACTGTACTGGAAGCTCAAGGGCATACCGGGCATCGTATCGTTCAAGACCCTCTACCTGAAGGACAGGATCGGGCATCCCGTAACAGACTTCAGGGAAGGCTATTCGCTCCACATACCCGAAGACTTCGGGGACGTAACCGTAAGGATGGGGCGGGAAAAGGCGGGCACGGACATCAAAGGCTTTCTGGAACGGATGCAGGCTGTATATTTCATGCGCGGCACGTTCCGTATGCGCCAGATTATGCAGAAAATGGAGGGGCCTGGCACCGAAATGACCGGAGACGGCAAACGCCGTGAAGCAGGGGAAAAGCAAGGAACCCCATACAAATCCATCTATCGTGACGTGTACGGCCACAGCCCGCTGGCAGGCGACCTGCCGTCGTGCTACGGCACGTCCGAAGGGGATTTCATGCGCGACACCCCAGCCGGACAGAAGGCGGAGGCGCGTAATTTCGGCAGCTACCTGAAACTTTTCGACCTGCTGATGCAGCGCGGACTGAACGAACTGAACGGACTGAAAAGGCTGCTTTCAATAGACGATGCGGACAGTACTCCCTCCCGTATGGAAACCCTGCCGGAGAAAGTACTTGGCCTGTCCAAGCCCAACGACAGGTACCGCCGCATCGAGGAATTACGGAACCTTTACATGGATTTCCTCGACAATCTGTACGGAGTGGACAGCGCCCCGGAGTGGCTGACGGAATTCTACTGCTACGGGCAGACGGCGGACGACCGCCTGCGCCGCAGGATGCGTTTTCTGAAAGCCCTTCCCGTCCTGATACGCGACCGTGCCCGCTCATTCGACCTGACGGGAACATTCGGCGGCGAAAACGTCCCGGTCGTGAAGAAGTACCTCTCCCTGCTGCTGGATTTCGACATCGACGAAGAAACGACCGTGGGCAATATCCTTCCGGGACATAATCTGATACTGATGGGCGACGGGGAGAAAGGGGAACGGCTGCGCGGACTGATGAGCTCGCAGATGATAGACGATGACGTGTTCATTTCCGAATCGGTGGAAGCCATAAAGGAGGACAATCCACCTCAGACGAAAGGGGAGAAACTGAAACGGGACGAGAACCTGAGGCGCAACCTGCCGATATTCAACTCGAACTGGATAAACGGCTCGCTGTTCCGTGAGGGAATCGCATTGGGCAACTACAATCTCGTGGGACTGGGCAACAGCGAATGGCTGCTGGTCTTCCGTGGCAGGGAGGAGGAGAAACGCATGAACCTCGGCCGGTCGGACAGCAGGGAGCAACTCACCGAATGGGCGAACACGCTGTGCCGCTACCTGCGTGAGCTGAACAGGCAGTGCGAGGCGGTGTATGTGGTGGAAAAGAGCCTGTTCACTCCGGCAGAGCCGTTCACGGTGCTGCTGGCGTTTACGGGCTGGACGGCAAGGACACATTCCCCACGGTTCCGCGAAGAGTGCACGCGGTTGGCACGTTCGGTAATTCCGGCACACCTGAAAATGGAGACCTGCTGGCTCGGCGCCTTGCAGATGCAGTATTTCGAGGACGGATATAAGAGGTGGCGAGAGAGCATAAGGGAGAATGCCCCGGCGGACATCCGTGCCAGATACCTGAAGAAGATGACGGATGCCCTCTCGATGGATTTCATCCCGGGACACAAAGGAGAGGGAAAAGACCAGGAAGACGGAACAGCACATAAGGAGGACAGCGTATGACCCTGATTGACAACATATCGTTCCGGTTCAGGATGACGGACGAGCTGTTCGCCAGGGAACTTTATGCGGACTGGGACGGCTTTTGTCAGCGTTGTGTCACCGATGTATTGGAAGAGTTCTTCTATCGGTACGACAAGAAAGATATTTATATGGAGATAGGCCGTCTGGACTTGGATTTGGGCGGCATACCGCAGGAGGAGTTCTACGGCAGCTTCCCCGTGCGGTTGCGCGAGGCACTGGAACGAGAGTTCCTGCGGCAGATTAAAGAGACGAAAGTCTTGCAGCCTTCATTCCCGGACGGTGCGGACAACAGGACATCTCTCGAAACGGACAAATCCCGTCTATATTCCCGTGAAAAACGGTTCGAAAATCTACTGCATTATCTGGAATACGGCTTCTGCATGCCCGAATGGGATGTGCGGGATTTCGACCTGCATGAGGAACTGCGGTATTTCAGGGATAAGGATCATGCGCAAAGGCTGTTGTTCGTGATTGCCTCCAAGCCCTATATCATGGAACGGCTGTACCTGCAAACGGATAGGGAACGTCTGGCGGAGATCCTGCCGCTTGGCGTATGGCTCCTGTCCCCGACACTCGGTCAATACGAGAAGCAGCGGTATCTGTCGATGGCGGTGGAAAGAGCCCCGCAATCCGTCATCCGCCTCATCCATGAGACAAAGGAGACATGCAGCACGGAAGCAATGGCGGAACTTCTTGAAAATCCCGCTGTCAGGCGTATCATGGCGGCCGAGACGGAAAACCATGCGGAGATCGACGTACCGGAATACTGGTACAGGCTCTACGGCTGGTTGTTGGAATACTACCCGTTCAACGGTGTGCCGATGTTCGGCGACAAACGGCATTTCCGGCTTCACCTGAACCGGCGGCTGCTGTCATTCATCCGGAAAAGGGACTACCACACCTATCTTTCCAAAGCGGAACTGACGGTGCAGTTCCTGCTGGAAGTATTCGGAACAGACTACTACCTGACGGTGCTGGACATCATCTACCACAACCAGCGGCTGAACGCCGACGGCTCGCCCGTTACCGGGGACAGTTACGCATGGGAACTCTACCATATGCTGCTGCAACTGTCGCTGATTAAGACAAGACAGGGAAAGGACGAAAATGCAGACCGCCAATCCGCAGGTGAGAAAGAAGATGAAATATCCCCGTATTCAGCCGCATCGGCCGTCCTAAGGAAGCATATCGCCTCTTTCGGGGAATGGCTGGAGAATACGGAACTGCCCGAAAGTGCCAAGAGGACATTTCTCAGACGGCTTGTCAAAGAGGAACCGGAACTGTTGGTACGGTGGCTGGAAGCACAACCTAAACGACGATATATATCGCTGTTGGCGGATTTAATGGACGAACCGTCCGTGCTGCTACTCAACGGGCATGTCTCGCTGCAACTGTCGGAGGCGGTTTCTGCCGTGTCCCAAGTACTCTACGGGGCTTCCACGTCCGTCTCCTGGCTGAAAGGTACAGACAGTGCCCGGTTGACAGAGGCATTGCATATTGCGGTATTGGAGGGCATAGGTGCCGGAATGTTCCATACATCGGAATCCATTCCAATGCAGGTTGTACGGATTGCAGGACTGTTACACCAGGAAATCACGGGAAGGACGGTTGCATTTGCGGCAGCTTCATCCGGTGCGGTAGCAGCAGACGGCATTGATATTCCGGCATCGCTGCGGGAGTTTGTCTGTGCGGTTGCAAAGGGAACACCCCTGTTGATGAAGAATGAAAAAAACACCGATACGCGACGGCTCTCTGTTTTGCACACCGTTTTGTCGAAAGGAGATATTCCCGAAGAAGTCCAAAGGATGCTTGTCCTGCAATGGTTCGATATGTATCATGGCAAGGAAAGCGAACTGGTTCTCGCTTTGCAGTCGGAAAAGTTGCTGGAAAAGGTTATCGGCTTGCTTGATGACATCGTGCTTCGGCATATCGCAATGCGGTTAGCCGGATACGCATTCGGGACAGGCGGCCAGAATGCGGCAACTTCCGCAATGCAGTTCGCAGGTTTGCTTGTGGAGAATATCGGGAAGGTTGCGGGACTTGTCTCCCGTCCGGCAAAGGAACTGTGGCAGGCATTGTTTGTGTCACTTTCCTACGGGAATAATGATTCCGTTACCGTAGCGGCGGCTAACAATGTAGAGTTTGCCATACGGTTACTTTCCGCTATAGCAGGCAACGACAAGGTTAAAGTTGTCGTCGAGCTGTTTATCAGACAGTCGTCACAGACTTCATTATTTGCCGGAACGGCTTTGCTGATTCGGATACGGGAATATATACGTTCGAAAAAACTGAATACTTGCATATCGGAACCGACATACGGGGAACGGAATATTTCCGGAACAGCGTCAGAAAAGGTAATTTCTGAAATTACTACCGACAATCCGGAAGATGTAACAACGGCTTGCAGTGCAACAGCAGAGAAAGATTTGCCAATACAAACAAACGATATGGACTTGAACGAAGTCCGAACGGCATTTGAACAGCATTTGGATGACATTTCCGGAATTACCGAATGGCTGCGGAACAGAGCATTTTCTTCCGCACAGAAACGGGATGTGTTCCGCCGTTATATGAATGAGAATCCGGAAAATGCGATGCGTTTAGTGAAAGCGACTGTCACATCGGAAGAAAATACAGTTACCCTATGGGCGGAGATCACCGACAGAGAACTGTTTTCGGACTTTATCCGGTACACGGATAATACCCTTTCGGGAACCTTGATGCTGGTCATTAGGATTGTGGCACACACACCCATAGGGACGAATCTGTTTACGGGCAGCAGCGCGGAACGGGACAATTCCATAACAAAAGCCCTGCTGCTTCTGGTGGCTACGGGGCAGCGTATTGGTGATATGGATACGGAGGAAATTATCCGGCAGTTTCTTTCTCATTGGCACTATGTCCTTACCGGAAGCAAGGAATATACGGCTGCCGGCCAGGGGCAATGGAGAACGGCTGAAAGGCAAGTTATCAATACGGTCGCATCGGGTTCCCCGATAACAACCGGTGATGCCGAAACCGGTGCTTTCACAGAAACCGGCATGTCTTCAGTAACGAACCGGGAAGATAATCCCGATGAAGAAACATTCGATGATTGGGCGGCCTGGCTCATCTCCCCGTCTGTCAGCGACACGGCAAAGTCGCAGGTGTTGCGGCACTATGCCCGTTGGCAGCCGAAGCAGCTGTGGTCGCTTGTCCGTTATTCAACTGACGGTGCAACCGGGAAAAACATTCCGTTCCGGCAATGGAGCGGTTGGCTCGACAAGGAGGAATGGCTGGAGATGATCGGGGGTGTATCGTTCTCTTTGGGCGGGACATTGCTCCGAATCACAGAAGCCGTTTCGGATAAATATGAAGTTCCGGAATCCGTACTGTCGGAAGGATTGATCCGGTTTATTGCCGGTTATCCGGACGAACAGGTATCTTATGCAGATAACCGGATCATTGTCAGAAAGTATATTTCCACACTGGCTCCACTTGCATGGAAAGGTGGAATACCGGCACTTGTGCAGGAACAGGCAGGAATAACAGATAGTAACCACTCTGAACATAGGGAATCCGACAGAATTTTACCAGCAAATAATCAATACACACAAGGCGATATGAAGAATAAAATTACCGGGGCAGGCGATCCCGAATCCGGAAAACGGCCATCCGGGGCAGACCATAATACTGCTGAACGGCAACTTGCATTGGATAATATCATTAAAGAAGTGGAAACACGGCTGCACATTGCCGACAGCGAGCAATCATTGGAGGACGCGGTACAGCCGCAGTACATCGAAGTTCCGAATGCCGGGCTTTGCCTTCTGATAATATGGCTCCCCCGTCTGTTCAATATGCTCAGCCTGCTGACGGAAGACGGGAGCGATTTGAAAGATACCGAGGCACGTGTCAAGGCGATATTCATCCTGCAACGGTTGGTGACGGACGAGCCACAGGAATACAAGGAGCAGGAGCTTGCGTTCAACCGCATCCTGACAGGTTGTCCTTTTCAGGTACCGTTACCCAAGACATTGAAGCTGGCCGACTATGAGATAATGACCATCGAGTCAATGATTATCGGAATCAAGAATAACTGTGAGAAGTTTAAAAATATTTCGGCAAAAGGATTTCAGCTCAACTTCATAGAGCGTCCGGGCAGACTGGAACAACGGGAGGACAAATGGGTGCTGTATGTGGAAGGGCGCTCTTACGATATGCTGCTCGACTTCCTGCCGTGGTCGTACCGGCTTTTCCAGTTGCCGTGGCTGGAAAAGAGCATAAACGTCGTATGGCGCGACAAGGGAGAATTCGATTTTTGATCATATATAAATAAACTAAAAATTTATAATCATGGAAGCGGAAAAAACGTATCGGAACAAAGTGGCACGCATCATCCAGCAAAAGCGCGGTGGCAAGAGCGCATTGGAGTTTGCGGACAACCGTCAGAACAGGATGCTTCAGGCCTTAGCCGAACCGGTGCAGCGCCTCGAAGACGAGGATGAAATGTTACAAGGGAAGTTCGAAAATCCTGTACAAAGGGAGGAGGACGAAGCCGAACTTCTGCAAGGCAAGTTCGAGCAACCGGCACAACGCTTGGGCGATGAAGAAGATGATGAACTTATGCAGGGAAAATTTGAAACTCCCGAACAGAAAAGGAACGAGACCGGTATGTCCGACAACCTGAAAGCCGGTATCGAAGACCTTTCCGGATTTGCAATGGACGATGTTCGGGTGCATTACAACTCTCCGGAACCGGCTACGGTACAGGCATTAGCCTACACACAAGGAACGGATATTTATGTCGCTCCCGGACAGGAACAGCACCTGCCGCACGAGGCATGGCATGTTGCGCAGCAGATGGCAGGGCGTGTAGAGCCTACCACCGAAGTGAGCGGATTGCCGGTGAACGACTGTATCGAACTCGAACACGAGGCCGATGTGATGGGTGCGAGAGCGAACAACTACTAAAATTCAGAGGTTATGAAAGAGTCTGTTTTGATGCATAAATCAAGCAGAACCATAGATGCTGGGAAAAGGAAAAATCATTTTTCACACGCTAATATTAGTTTAATTCAGCGGCATGTCAATATGCGAGGACATATATACGATTACTTTACGGATTTCACGGAGGCATTTGCCAAGCATTTCAGAATAAGAAACTGGGAGATTCCTCAATTGATATGGAATTATCTTGTTCTTGCATTTTACAATGACTTTTACTTTGCATCCTATAATGACATTATTGCTAATGTAATTCCGCAACAGAACAGACATTTGCCTATTAATCTATTTTATATGATTAATAACAGCAGATGTACTATAAATATGACTGGGAGCAGAAATGCAGATTATCAGCAAGCTAATTTGTTTTACCAAAATCCAGGCAACCTTATCTGGCATCATATTGAAGGAGTCCGTTATAACAGAGGCAACTATAACTGCGATATGATTCTCACTATTCCTATGTATCATGCACAGCAACATATTGGAGCAGTAAAAGAATATGAAATATTAACAGGTAATCATTATAATCCATGACTGAGCATATCGAGTGGTTTGAAGCGGTGCTTAATGTGACGGTCGGGGTATATTTTCGGCAGCAGGGCTTTGAGAATGCCTCCGTAAGTCAGTTGGGACTGCCTTCCGGAAAATGGTTGGAAGAGTTGACCGACCGTAAAGATATTTCATTTGATGAGAGGGTCGTTGTGATGCTTGCCATGATGCCGCACATCAAGCCCCAGGCTCTCGATACTTTCTTTCTTCAAAATGGGACTCTCGACAGGCAGTTTACTCAGTTCGGCGGCTGGAAAGGTCTGTCGCACGGAGGCTTTCTGCCAACAGGAGAAACTGCGGCATTCATCATTGCAGGCGATGACACGATAAAGCGTTGCGATGTTGTGCGTATGTTCCAGCGCAACCATTGGTTCTATACCTCAAATATTTTGCGATTGGAGGGAGCAAACGAAGGAGAACCATTTCTTAGTGGACAACTGCGAGTGTCGGAAGAGTTCCTGAGTCATGTGCTGCTTGACAGAGAGTACAAGCCCGATTACAGCATCGGTTTCCCTGCCAAGCGTATTACCACGCCTTTGGAGTGGGAAGACATAATACTGGATTACAATACGCATGAGGCGCTGGAAGAAATCAATACATGGATGGAACACCAGCATACCATCATGGAGGATTGGGGCTTGAAAAGAATCCTCAAACCCGGCTACCGAGCCTTGTTCTACGGCCCTCCGGGAACAGGTAAGACCCTTACCGCCACCTTGCTCGGCAAGAAGAACAACATGGATGTGTATCGCGTGGACTTGTCTATGATTGTATCAAAGTATATCGGCGAAACGGAAAAGAACCTCGCCAAGGTATTCGATATGGCGGAGAACCGCAACTGGATTCTCTTCTTCGACGAGGCGGATGCCCTTTTCGGCAAACGCACCTCGACCAACACGTCCAACGACCGCCATGCCAACCAGGAAGTAGCCTACCTGTTACAGCGCATTGAAGATTTTCCCGGCACGGTTATCCTTGCCACCAACTTGAAATCCAATATCGACGAAGCCTTTTCCCGCCGGTTCCAGTCCATCATCTACTTTCCGATGCCTGATGAGGAACTTCGTGCCGTCCTCTGGCGCAATATGCTCCCGAAACAATGGCTCGGCGATGATGCCGAAGAACTCATCGCCACCGCCGCCCAGGCCGAACTATCCGGAGGCTCGATTGCAAACGTGGTACGAAGGTGTGCTATCAGGATAATTTATTATAAAAAATTAAATAATCTGATGCTGCAAGATTGTATCAATATGGAAAAAGAGTGATAATTATAGAGTTGTCTGTTAATTTCCATAAAGAATTTACGGATTACATTGCCGGCTCAATTAAACATGTCTATTACAACGATAAAATTATTGTGGCGCAGCAAGACTCCTTGGGACAGCCTACATGGTATATTATCCAACCCCGGGAATACGATTATTTGAACGGCGCATGGGATGACAGGATCATAGGCCCAGTCAGCACCGAACAACGCGACAGCGTGCCGAGAAAGGCCAACATCCGCATGCAAGACCTGCGGCATAACGATTACACGACCTGGCGCTTCCCAAAGGATTAAAATGGGTTCCGAATAACGGAAATGCATCCGGCCTTAAATATTTTGAGCATTCCCCTATTACGATACTACGACACCCCCGGGCTCGCAAGACGAACCCGGGGGTGTCTATGATATGGATATCCCCTACCGGGTGCTGAACTTGTAGACACAGACATGGCGGTAGCGCTGGCCGGAGCCGAGCACCGTCGAGGGGAAGCCGGGATGGTTGGGGCTGTCGGGGAAATGCTGGGTTTCGAGCGCCAGCGAAGCGCGGCGGCCGTAGGATTTGCCGCCCTTGCCGACTAGGGAGCCGTCGAAGAAATTACCGCCGTAGAACTGGATGCCCGGTTCGGTCGTCCAAACCTCCATATAACGCCCCGCAGCGGGTTCATAGACCGTAGCCGCCAGCTCCAGGTCATGGGTGCTCCTGCGCGACAGCACCCAATTGTGGTCGTAGCCGTGGCCGTGGCGGAGCTGTTCGAAATCGGCATCGAGGCGCGACCCGATCGGTGCCGGACGGCGGAAATCCATCGGCGTGCCTTCGACGGGCATCAGGCGACCGGTGGGGATGAGCGTCGAATCGACGGGCGTGAAGAAATCGGCTGCGATCATCAGCTCATGGTCGTTGATCGGCGGCCCGCCCGCCCCGTGCAGGTTGAAGAACGAGTGGTGCGTGAGGTTGACGACCGTACGGCGGTCGGTCGCAGCCTCGTGTGTGATGACGAAGCTGTTGTCGTCGGTCAGCTCGTAGGTCATCGTAACCTTCAGGTTCCCGGGGTATCCCTGATCGCCGTCGGGCGAGAGGCAGGCCAATACGATCTTCTGCGGCGTCACCTCGACGACATCCCACACAACCATGTCGAAGCCCTTGGCACCGCCGTGCAGGCTGTTGGGGCCGTCGTTCAGAGGCAGCGTATACTCCTTCCCGTCGAGCGTAAATCGCCCTGCGGCGATACGATTGCCGTAACGGCCGATGGTGGCGCCGAGGAACCGCTCTCCGGTTTGATCGACGTAAGCGCCGAGATTGTCGTGCCCCAGCACGATGTCCGCGAAATTGCCGTCGCGGTCGGGCACCCACAATTCGACGACGCGGCCGCCGAAATTGGTCACCGTCATCTCCAGCCCGCGGGCATTCCTCAACGTGTAAAGGTCGGTCGCCTTGCCGTCCACCGTGGAGCGGAAGGCGGCACGCGAGACCTGCGAATGCCGCTCGGAGCCGCATCCGGAAAGCATTCCTGCCATAAAAAATACGATTAATAAGTTCTGTTTCATTTTATTCGGTTCGGGAGCCCCCGCCCGGGGCCGACGGCGCCTGCCGCCGGACAGGGTGCTGTCAGTCGGTTACGACGGGGATGCGGATCAGCGTGAACGAGTGCGCCGGGAAGGCATAGGTGAACCGGTCGCCCCGCGCCTGTGCCTCTTTGGTCACGGTTTTCACGGCCTGACGGGTCATCGAGTTCTCGGCCTTGATGTCGGGGCCGTTGACCTCGTATACCGTCGCCTTGCCGCCGAAACGTCCTGTCTGGCAGAGGATGTCGGTCGTGATGGCCTGCTCCCGGTGGCGGTTGGTGACGTTCACGATCACTTCGCCGGCCTCGTTGTCATAGGCCGCCGATACGTCGAGGTAAGGGATCCGCTCCCCGCCCAGCGCATAGGTGTCACAGTCGACGAAGGTGTCGAGCGACGTGCCGTGGCAATGCGTGGCGAAGAGCTGCAACGGGTAGAAGATCGTCTGGTACCACGAACCTTCCTTGGTGGAGAAGATCGGGGCGATGACGTTGACCAGCTGCGCCATGTTGGCCATCTTGACCACATGGGCGTTGCGGACGAAGATGTTGAGGAAAGTCGATACCACCAGCGCATCTTCGAGGTTGTAGACCTCCTCGTTGCCCTCCTCGCCCTTGGCGCGGTACCATACGTTGTACTCGTCGAAGGCGATGTAGATCGGATCCTTGCGTTCGGCCTTGGTCATCGCCTCGGCGATCAGTCCCTCGGTGATGCGGATAGCCTTCTCGGCGAAGCGCGTCGTGGCCATGAACTTGTAATAATCGTTGCTCCGGTTCTCGACGTAGTTGTGCAGGGCGATGTAGTCGGCGTGGTTCTTCAGGTACTCCAGCACGGTACGGTTCCAGTCGATCCAGTTGCCGTTGTAGTCGCTCGACCCGGCCACGACGAGTTTGATGTCCCGGTCGATCCACTTCATCAGCTTGGCCGTCTCGAGGGCGAACTTGCCGTAATCCTCGGCGTTCTTGTGCCCCATCTGCCACTGGCCGTCCATCTCGTTGCCCAGGGCCCAGTATTTCACTTTGTGGGGTTTCTCGTAGCCGTTACGACGGCGCAGGTCGGACCAGTAGGTACCTTTCTCGACATTGCAGTACTCGACCCAGTTGCGGGCTTCGTCCATCGTCCCCGTGCCGAGGTTCACGCAGAAATAGGGCTCGGTCGCGGCACGGCGGCACCACTCGACGAACTCATCGGTGCCGAACGCGTTGCTCTCGCGGAAGCCCCATGCCAGGTCGATGCGCGTCGGGCGTCCGGCCTGCGGGCCGATGCCGTCCTCCCAGTGGTAGCCCGAGACGAAGTTGCCGCCCGGCCAGCGCACCAGCGATGTGCGAAGCGCCCGCGTCGCTTCGAGCACGTCCCGGCGGTAGCCCTTCTCGTCCGAAAGGGGCGATCCGGGCTCGTAAAGCCCGCCGTAGATGCAGCGGCCGAGGTGCTCGACGAAGTTGCCGTAGATATTCCGGTCGATTTCGCCCTTTTGGCGTTCGATGTCGACCTTGATTCGGGCATTGCCCGTTTTCCCGCGCGCCCAAAGCCCGCCGGGGATCAGCACGGCGGCCACGAGCGCCGCCAGCATGGTTCTTTTCAGATTCATAGTCTTCGGTTTTTCAGGGTTATTCATCCAGCACCACGATCGTATAGGAGTAGGGCGCTATGTCGACAGTCTGCGCAGCCCGGGCCGGCAGTTCCCGCCCGACGGGGGCGATGCGGCGCGGCTCTTCGGGGGTGTTCACCGCGTCGAGGTCGCCCGAGAGCGAAACCATGCGGGCTTGGGAAACCTTCCTCATCCCGTCCACGCGCAGGCCCACACGCAGCGGCTCGGCACCCGTATTGGCGATGTGGAGCACGACGCTCCCCGCCTCGCGGCTGCGGGTTGCCGTCACGTCGAGCACCCCGTCGGCGCCCTCGACCCCGCAGCCAACCGTCAGGGGACGGTGGTGTGCCGCAGCCATCTGCTGCGCATAATAGGGGGGCATCCCCCACACCTGGGACGGGGTGAAGAAAACCTGCCCCTGATCCCAGCCGTTGTCGTTTTGCCGGTAGGGTTGCAGGGCATTGGCCGCGCAGGAGGTCAGCACGAAGTCGCCCATGCGGCGCACGGCGTTCTGAAGCGTGACGTGTCCCAGCACGCGCTGCATGTCGTGGCGGTTGCCGTTCTCCTCGAAGATGGCGCATTTCATCGTGGTGGAGGGGTTCCACCTGAGGAACAGCTCGCGCATACGGCGCAGTTCGGCCTCGACCTCCCGGCCGCTGGCGAGCTGGTCGGCCCACGGATGGTAGTCCCAATAGTCGGCTTTGCCGTCCAGGGCACGGAACGTCCGTTCCATGCTCGGCGAATCGGCACGCCACCACGCCGTGGAGATCAGTTTCACCGACGGGTCTTTGCCCTTGATGGCGTCGTGCAGCAGGTTGAAGCGCTCGACATAGTGGTCGTATTCGTCGGCACGGTCGCCGTTGAAGAGCACCTCCTCGTTGCCGATGCCGATATATTTCACGCCGTAAGGCTCGGGGTGGCCGTTCTCGGCACGCCGGCGCCCCCACTCCGACGTCACCGGGCCGTTCAGGTACTCGATCATGTCGGCCATATCCTGGGGCGTCTCTTCGATATTGACCGCAAAGGCCGCCGTGAAGCCCGCCTTCTCGCAGAATTGCAGGAAATCCTCGATGCCGAAGCCGTTGGTCGACCAGCGGTACCAGTGTCCGTGGTAAGGCGGCCGCTTGTCGCGGTCGCCGATCATCTTCTTGAAGCGATAGCCCGGAATGTTGATCATCGTACCTCCGTAACGCAGGAAGGTCAGCCCCTGGTCGACCATCGCCTGCCCGATGTCACCCCGCAGCGGCAGGCCGCGGAAGCGGTCTTCGCCCGTGGACATCAGCGTCACCTGATCGGCCTGCACCCTGCCGGGGCGGTCGAGGTAGAGGGCGAAGCGGGCATCCCCGTCCGCTGCGGCGGCAGTCAGTTCGAACGGAAATTTCTTCCAGGCCGCACCGATGCCCGTGATACGCTGCGAGGCATATTCCTTCGTGCCGTCGGCACTCTGCAACGCCACGACCACATCGCCCGACCCGCGCAGGTAGAGGCGCCCTTCGAACGTCTGCCCCTTGCGCACGGCAATGCCCCAGCGGTTCAGTCCGGCATTGGCGATGCCGACGGTTCCCGTCCCGGAGACGAATTCCACGCTCTGCGAGCAGGCGCCGTTATAGGCGTCCCCCGCCTCGTGGCGGTAGGCAGCCACGG
>UMEX01034697.1_pt1 | contig 15918 bp, 8 predicted proteins | sample 1964871 | NCBI WGS metagenome assembly UMEX01 (sample SAMEA4836032, study PRJEB28245) | human gut metagenome | biome: gut microbiome; material: fecal sample | place: Denmark | collected 2008
TCTTTAAACAAGTGGCGAAACACTCAACGATAAGATGAGTAATCAAACATCTATCACAGTTATTATATGCTATAAAATTAAAAAAATCAAGGTGTTATCCAAAATTAAAATAATAAAACTTTGCCGATATTTTAAGCAAATTTTGATAAAAAATACTTTATTGAGTAATATTGTTTTTTGTTTTGCTCCTTATTTCAGACGAGCGAACACGGTTCGCCGTTACATTGAAATTGAATGAACAATTACAATGCTACGCTCGGGCGTAATATGTTTTGGTATTGTACAAACTGTCTTCACGAATTGACTGCCGAGGCACTCGGCTATTGACTTTTGGAGGAAATTGGATTATTATTTAAACTGTATAACTTTAAGTATGCTTATTTTTAGGACAGATGATTTGTGAAGGAGTTGAAAAAAGTGCCGGATCTTTCGATAATTTTCGATATGGGTGTTGTTGCACTGCGTTTTCTTATGCCTGTTTATGCAATAATAATTGTGTACCAGTGCTTTGCCGCAATGCGCCGTCGCCGCCGTCCCGAAACTCCTTTGATTTCACTTTTGAACCCTGCAACGGGCGAGATACTCCCTGTGCTTTTCTGGGAAAATTCAATCGGCAGAAGTAAAAGCAGTGATGTAACCGTTGATGACCCGACGGTTTCAAGAAATCATTGCGTACTCCTTCGCCGTAAAGACGGTTGGTATGTAAGCGATACCGACTCAAAGAGCGGCACAATGCTCAACGGCAAAAGAACAAGAGGCAGAGCAAAGGTGCTTATTGACGATACAATAACAATAGGCGGTACAAGCCTTATAGTAAAAAGAGGCGAGGAGTTCCAACAGCCGTTGCAGTCGAGCTGGTTTTTCTCAAAGGTCAGCGATAAGCCTGCAATGAAATCGTGGAAGCTTATGCTTCTTATTACATTTTTTCACTTTTTTATGTGCGTTCAGGCAATGTTCTGGAATGACGGCACAAATACAATGGCTCCGCTCGTGCTGTTCGGCGCTCTTGCGGCTGTTGAATGGGGATTCTTCTTTATCTCCTATTTTGTAATTCGCAGAGTAAATTTCGAGCTTGAATCGCTTGCCCTGTTTTTGACGGGCATAGGCGTAATGATGCTTATCAGACAGTCGGAACGCTCGGCTTATGTTCAGCTTGTTGCCGCCGCAATAGGTATGATTTTCTTCTGCGTAATCATCAAGCTGATTGAAGATCCCGATAAGGTAAATAAACTCAGACTTCCGGCAATGATTTGTGCGGTCGGTCTTTTGGGCGTAACAATTGTATTCGGAAAGATTACAAACGGCGCCGCCAACTGGATTTATATCGGCTCGTTTTCATTTCAGCCGTCAGAGCTTGCAAAGATTATTTTCATCTTTATCGGCGCAAGTTCGCTTGATGTGTTGATGACAAAGAAGAACCTGCTTGAGTACATTATCTTCTCGGCAGTATGCGTCGGCCTTTTGGCTCTTATGGGTGACTTCGGTACTGCGCTCATCTTCTTTGTAACATTTTTGCTCACAGCGTTTATGCGCTCGGGCGATTTCAAGACGATTATTCTTGCTGTTGCCGCCGCAATTTTCGGCGTAACCTTTGTCCTCAAGTTTAAACCGTATGTTGCCGACCGTTTTTCGGGCTGGCGTCATGTGTGGGAACATACTCAGGACAACCTCGGTTATCAGCAGGCAAGAGTTCTCACATATATGGCAAGCGGCGGACTTTTCGGTGTAGGTATCGGCAACGGTTTTTTAAAGCAGGTTGCCGCATCCGAAAGTGACCTTGTCTTCGGACTTGTTTCGGAAGAAATGGGAGTTATCGTTGCGTTCACACTTGCCGTGGCAGTAGGTGCAATGTTTATTTATGCAAGGGCAATTACAACCCGAAGCAGAAGTACCTTTTATTCAATTTCAGCGTGCTGTGCGGCAGGACTTTTTGTCGTTCAGCTTTCTCTCAATGTTTTCGGTGCAACCGATGTCCTTCCGCTTACAGGCGTAACATTTCCGTTTGTGTCTGCCGGCGGTTCAAGTATTATGTCTTGTTGGGGACTTGTTGCATTCATCAAAGCCGCAGACGAGAGAACTTATTCGGTAAAAAGATAAGTTTAGTAAATTGAAAATGAAAAATTGAAAATGGGAAATTGTTGTCGAGAGGAAAAACAGCAAAATAAAATGCTCTATCTCCCGACCGTATTCATAGTGCTTTGCAAGCAAAGCCGCATTTTCTTTAATTTTTCGATTGTTCACTTGATACACAGGGTGGTGTAAGGTTTGAAAAAAATACTTCGCAGAAGTACACTTATATATATAGTTGCGCTTGCGTTTATCGGCGGACTCGGCTATCTTGCCTTTGAGCTTGTAACAGGGGCAGACGACTGGGTCGATCAGGCATATAATGCGCATATAGCAGGTGACGGCGGCCTTGCACAGGCAGGAGCGATCTATGACCGCAACGGCACGGCTCTTGCACAGACGGTTGACGGTAAAAGAGTTTATAACGAAAGCGAGAGCGTAAGAAAATCTCTGCTTCATGTTGTCGGTGATGACAGCCTTAACATTTCAACGGCTGTTCAAAGTATGTATCGTTCTCAGCTGATAGGCTATAACCTTGTTTTCGGACTTAATATGCCGGAATCATTGCGTGCTTCTCACGATATAAAGCTGACAGTCGATTCCGCAACCTGTGCGGCGGCTTATGATGTTCTTGCAGCTTATAACAAAAAAGGTGCCTGTGTAATATATAACTACAAAACAGGCGAGGTTATCTGTTCCATAAGCACCATGGCTTACGATCCGCAGGCTCCTCCCGAAATTACCGAGGACAACGAAAGCGAATACGAGGGCGTTTACCTTGATAATGTGCTTTCGTCAACCTTTACCCCGGGTTCAATCTTCAAAATCGTTACATCTGCGGCGGCAATCGAGAATATTCCCGACCTTTATGACCGCACTTGGGTTTGTAACGGAAGTGAGAACATAGGCGGAAGTGAAGTTACCTGTACGGAAACTCACGGAACGCTGACATATAAAGAGGCAATGGCACATTCCTGCAATATTGTTTTTGCAAAGCTTGCCGTTGAACTCGGAAGTGACACAATGACAAAAACTGCCGAGAAAATCGGCATTAACAGCTCCTTTGATGTTGACGGAATTAAAACCGCAAAAGGTTCATATGATGTCAGCGATGCCAATGAAAACCAGCTTGGCTGGTCGGGCGTAGGTCAGTATAATGACAAGGTGAACCCGATGCAGATGGCAATTATCTGCGGTGCAATCGCAAACGGCGGTAAGGCTACAAACCCTACCCTTATCAAAGATGAGTCCATACTCTCCGCACTCGGCATAAACTACAAGAGCAGCGGACAGGAGCTTTTTTCATCCGATACGGCGACAAAGCTTGATGATGTTATGAGATACACCGTTTCGGATTACTACGGCGACAACCTTTTCGGCGGACTTACAGTCTGTGCCAAAACAGGTACGGGTGAAGTCGGCGATGATAAGAACCCTAACGGCTGGATGGTCGGCTACTCAAAAGATGAGGACTGCCCTCTCGCCTTTGCCTGTGTTGTACAGGATTCGGGTTTCGGTTTCCAATATGCCGGTCCCGTGGTTGAGGCCGCAATGATTCAGGCTGCAAAAAGCCTTGGAGCGTCTGCGGTGCAGTAAATTAAAATTATATTATTGAAAATACAGTTTGACCGATTTTTTCGGTACATTGAAAGGAAGAACCCTGATGAATTTTTTAAAGGCTATGTTCGGCAACTACAGCAAGCGTGAAGTTAAGCGTGTGCAACCAATCTGTGACAAGGTGCTTGCACTCGAAGATAAATATGCGGCTATGAGCGAAAGTGAACTCAAGAACCAGACAACAATTCTTAAAGAAAGACTTGCCAACGGCGAAACAACAGACGATATTCTCCCCGAAGCATTTGCAACCTGTCGTGAGGCAGGCTGGAGAGTGCTTGGTATGAAGCACTTCCCCGTTCAGATTATCGGCGGTATCGTTCTTCACCAGGGCAGAATCGCCGAGATGAAAACCGGTGAAGGTAAAACCTTGGTTGCTACCCTCCCTGCATACCTCAACGCTCTTACAGGCGAAGGTGTTCACATTGTAACAGTCAACGATTACCTTGCCCGCCGTGACTCAGAGTGGATGGGCAAGCTTTACAGATACCTCGGTCTTTCGGTCGGTCTTATCTGCCACGATCTCGATAACGAGGGCAGAAAAAAGGCTTATGCCGCAGACATTACATACGGAACAAACAACGAACTCGGTTTTGACTACCTCCGTGACAACATGGTAGTTTACAAGGAAAACAAGGTTCAGCGTCCGCACGCATTTGCGATTGTCGATGAGGTTGACTCAATCCTCATTGATGAGGCGAGAACTCCTCTTATTATTTCGGGTAAGGGCGACAAGTCAACAGACCTTTATGCAAAGGCTGACGCTTTTGCAAAAACTCTTAAAGTTCAGCGTTTTGCAGAACTTGACGCAAAAGAGGATATGGAGGAATATTACAAGGAAAACGACATTGATTATGTTGTTGATGAAAAGCAGAAAACAGCAACCCTCACACAGAGCGGTGTTAAGAAAGCCGAAGAATTTTTCGGTATTGAAAACCTTACCGATCCCGATAACCTTACAATTCAGCACCATGTAAATCAGGCTATCAAGGCCAACGGCGTTATGAAGCTTGATGTTGACTATGTTGTCAAGGACGGCGAAGTTATCATCGTTGACGAGTTTACAGGTCGTCTTATGTACGGTCGTCGTTTTAACGAAGGTCTTCACCAGGCTATTGAGGCTAAAGAGGGCGTAAAGGTTCAGAGTGAAAGCAAGACTCTTGCTACAATCACATTCCAGAACTACTTCCGTCTTTACAAAAAGCTTTCGGGTATGACAGGTACTGCTCAGACAGAGTCGGAAGAATTCCAGGAAATCTACAAGCTTGATGTTGTTGAAATTCCTACAAACAAGCCTGTTTTAAGAAAAGACCTCCCCGATTCGGTTTATAAGACAGAAAACGGCAAGTTCCACGCTGTTATTGACGCAATTGTTGAGGCTCACGAAAAGGGACAGCCTGTCCTTGTCGGTACAATTTCAATTGAGAAGTCGGAGCTTCTTTCAAAAATGCTCAAAAAGAGAGGCATCAAGCACAATGTCCTCAATGCAAAACAGCATGAAAAAGAGGCTGAAATTGTTGCTCAGGCAGGTAAACTCGGTGCGGTAACAATCGCAACCAACATGGCAGGTCGTGGTACCGATATCATCCTCGGCGGTAACGCAGAGTATATGGCAAAAGCCGCAATGCGTAAGCAGGGCTTTACAGAGGAGCTTATTGAAGAAGCTACAGGTTATGCGGAAACCGATGATGAAGAAATCATCAATGCAAGAAATACATTCAGAGAACTGAATGACAAGTATAAGGAAGAAATTAAGGGCGAGGCTGAAAAGGTAAGAGAGGCCGGAGGTCTTTACATTATGGGTACGGAAAGACACGAGTCACGCCGTATTGATAACCAGCTCCGTGGCCGTGCAGGCCGTCAGGGTGATCCGGGTGTCAGCCGTTTCTTCCTCTCAACCGAGGATGACCTTATGCGTCTGTTCGGCGGTGACAGAATGAAAATGATGATGGAGCGTATGAATGTTGCCGAAGATATGCCTATTGAGAATAAAATGCTCACAAGTATTATCGAGGGCTCACAGGAAAAGGTTGAGCTTCGTAACTTCGGCATTCGTAAGGATGTCCTCCAGTACGACGATGTTATGAACAAACAGCGTGAAATCATCTACGGTCAGCGTGATCAGGTTCTTAACGGTGAGGATCTCCACGAAACAATCCTCAAAATGGTTGAGGATACAATCGCAACTTCAATTAAGCAGTATCTCCCCGAAGGTCCGGCAGAACATTGGAACTTCCAAAGCCTCAAGGATTACTACGCAGGCTGGCTTATCAGAGATGATTCTAAGTATGATTTCAGCCTTGAAGATCTTGAAAATATGGAACCCGAAGAGATTCAGAAGATGCTCGTTGACGATGCTCTTGAAATCTACAAGGAAAACGAAGAACTTCTTCCCGAGGAAACAATCCGTGAGATGGAGCGTGTTTACCTCCTCAAGAATGTTGATACACATTGGATGGATCACATCGACAATATGGATCAGCTCAAGAGCGGTATCAGACTTCGTTCATACGGTCAGCACGACCCTGTTGTTGAGTACAGAGTTGAAGGCTTCGATATGTTTGATGAGATGATTGAAAGCATTCGTGAAGATACTGTCAAGATGATGCTCATTATGCCAAAGCGTGTTTATGAGATTCAGAAAAGACAGGATGCAATTGCAGCGGCAAAGAGAGCAGCTCAGAGGGCTGCCGCAGCGGCAAAGTCTGCATCCGATGACGAAGAAGCTGTTGAACAGTCGGACGCCGTAAAGCAGGCGCTTCACCGTGAGCAGGTTGCTCAGCCTACAGAAACTTCTGCAGACGGTACGGATTCTGTCAACAAGACTATCCGTAAGGGCAAGAAAATCGGCAGAAACGATCCCTGTCCGTGCGGCAGCGGTAAAAAGTACAAGAAGTGCTGCGGCAGAGATCTTTAATATGTTTGCATAAAGCGATTTGTATAATTGCGATTTAAGTGAATTACATTTTGAGGGGCAGAGAGCAATACTCTGCCCTTTATTTGTGCCGAATTTTCAAGGTGTTCGGTGATTAATTTTATCGGATATAGAAACTGATTATAAAAATATATCTGAAAAATTCTGCAAAATGCTGGTTTTAGGGCATTTTAAAAGCAGCAATCGCAAAATAATACATATTTCCGCACGCACAGCTTGGAGTAAACCTGCATAAAAATTTTTGATATTTTTGAAAAAGAATTAAAAATCAACAAATTTAGTGCCGAAATTGACTTTTTAACTGCCTGTTAAGGTTGTGTAATGGGTATAATTTATCTTAAACACAAAAAATGGCGATAAATAAGTAATAAAATCACATTATGGTCAAAAATATTAAATCGTGCTTGCAGATATGCAAAATAGCCAAAAATATTACCCAAAGTTTGGCTGTATTGCCTCTACAAATATGCAATAAAATATTATATAATTGTATACAAGTAAAAAAGAAGAACAAATTCAAAAAATTGCGTTTCATAATTAGTTGGCAGATATATTGGACTGTCCTATGCAGTTCTGTTTAATTGTACTTTGACTGCCAAAACAAAGTAATCGGCAATGAAGGAGAAGAAAAAATTATGAAATTAAGTAAAAAGCTTTGCATAACCGCAAAGAAAAGCTTTTCTCTTGTGCTTGCACTTACCCTCATGCTTTCGATATGTGCCGTGTCGGGTATGTCGCTTAATGTATTTGCGGCAACATCTTTGGATCAGAAGATTTACATTAACCTGAACAAGAATAAGGAATGGAATGGTTTTTCTTCTGTTACATGTCGTTTTGCTCAGGATGACGGCACGGTTCTTACAACAGAAAAGGTAAGCAAAGATCCTTCGTCGGGAGTTTTTGAAGCCACTGCACCATCCGGTGCAACAAGAATTGAGCTTTCTTCCGGGGTTAAATTTACTCTTCCCGATAAGACTGTTGCAAAAGATTTTCGCCGTATCTATCTTTATAACAGTAATACCTATAATGAAGCTTATGCATATTCTTGGGTAAGCGATACTGACTTCAACGCAGAGTGGCCGGGTGCTGCAATGACTAAGACATCTTCAGACAGCGATTACTACTATGTAGATGTTAAGTCATCCCATAAAAATGTAATCTTCAGCAACAAGGGCGAAACACAAACAAGCGACCTCGGTATTAACGACTCATACAGTAAAGATAATGCTCTTTATGATGCTTCAAAAAGTCAGTGGACTAACCCGTTCATCAAGACCATCGACATTTCTGGTGCTACGGGCGACACAGAATTTTATCTTACAACTGACGGCTCGTTCAAAGAAAGTAAATACCTTTCTGTTCAAGCTCCCGACAAACAGTCGAAAGCAGAATATAAAACAGTTTATGTTTCAAACGATGACTGGAAGTCGCTTACAAAGGTTTATGCAACTTTTGACTACAACGATGCCTATGAAGGAACAGTTGAGCTTACAAAAGACACCAGAGACACCAAGGTAAGCGGTTCTGTGGTGTTCAAAGGTGAAATTCCGGCGGGTGCGCTTTTAAGATTCCATCCGAACGAACATAACCTCAACGGTGCATCTTCCGCAACTTCATATCCGACAGGTTCGGGATATGATGGTTCGGGCTACAGCAAGAACACGGCTACATATGTTAAGACAGCCAGAGGCGAAGGCTGGACAAAATTCTCGGAAATAGACAATGTAAACTATGGTGCTGTCGTTGAAAATTCATTCTCAGATAATCCTAACATCGTAGGCGTTGACGCAACATACTTTGACTACTGGTCTGATATGGAGCAGGAGAAAGGGTATCTTCAGTGTCAGGGTAACGACAATATGTATGACTATTGGTATCAGTTTGATAACTTCAACAACTACATAAGCAAGATTGCTTTACCACATAAATCGGACTGGAAGTATCCTCTCTACTTCGGTAATATGTATAAGGGTGGGGAACACTACAAAGAATTTACGGACCACGTAGCAGGACTTACAAACATCAACGATTATAAAGATAACTATTACTATGCAGTAAACAACTCCAACGGTATGGCATGGGGCGACGGTAATTATAACCAGTCCTTACAGGGTCTTATGTACAACAGGCTTGACAGTAAGGGCAATCTTCAGGTTGCAAATGGTGTCAAGGCTCCTTACTTTGATGCTGAGGCACTTTCAACCGCTAAATATAATGATAAAAGAGTTGCCAATGTTTATAAGTCATCTTTCCCGTTCCGTACAACTACTGCCCCTGATGGTGTTACTACTTATGAATTCACTTCAAAAGATGCAACCGATAACATCTACTTCACATGGGACGGCCTTACACCTACAAAAATTAACTACGGTGCGGGCGAACAATTTGGTGTACATGATGATTTGGGAAAATTCGGCGGTACAGAAAACGGTTATGGTGTTTTCCCATTCAACAATACTCAGAATACATCAACGGGCAAGGGTACTAACTGTAACCTTAACTATGGCTTTGGTGTCAGACTTGATATAGACTTCAGAGTTCCGAAAGATGGTATGCTTGCAGACAACAAACCTGCAACCTTTAACTTCAGCGGTGACGATGACCTTTGGGTTTATATCGGTGAAGATTCAACAGGTGCTAACGCAGAACTTGCTCTCGACCTCGGCGGTGACCATAAAGAGGCAAAAGGTTCAATTGACTTTAGTACAATGCAAGCAACAGCTAACGATGTATTTGCCGACTACTCACCTTCATCATCGTCGACAAAACTTACAGTTCCGAGTGGTGAGTTTTGGGTTAAGACAGGTGATTATGCTAGCTTCTGTTTGAATGTTTGGCAGGATACACATGTTGGTAAACAAAATGCCGATGGATATTTTGTAGACCCTTATGAAACATCAGACGGTTTTTACAAATTCAAAAAGGATCAACTTGGCGAAAATACAGAAGTTGACTTCTGTAAGTGGAAGAATATAGCTACCGGCGGCACGCTTAAAGCAAACCTTACACTTTCAGAGCTTTACGGTAAAATGTGGAATGGTGACGGCACTCCGTATACCGGAGACGCTTTGTCACATCCTACAAACCTTGGCAAAGTTACAAAGACAATCAACAATGGTGTTCAGCTTGATCCTAACAAGACATACCATATGGTGGTATTCTATATGGAGCGTGGTGAGGCTGAGTCTAACTTCTCAGTAAACTTCACAATGACACCTGCCAACAATGACCTCAAGGTTACAAAGGCACTTGATACAGGCGATGTTGTTTCTGAAATTTCAGATGACCTCAAAGCTAATGAAACTTTTGATTATACAATCAAAGAGAACGATAAAGATACCTCCGGTAAAAGCTACAAGCTTACAAAATCAGACGAAAACATAAGCAGTGAAACTCTTTCAAACAGCGGTTTCACACTTAAAGATAATTATATGGCTGACTTTGACAACTCATTCAAGACCGGCAACGATATGAAGGTTAACGAGTCAACAGACAGCAGTAATCTTAAATACACAACGAACTGGGAACTCGTTAACAACAGAGTCGGTTCAATAATCAAGAGCGGTTCAGCTACGAACTCGGAATTCAAGCTTGTAGATGACAAGGATGACAGTGCTTATGCACAGCTCCAGCTCAACTATACCAACAGTATAGTGACAGCACCTCTTGAAATTTCAAAGGATGTTGTTGGTGAAGACGGTACAACCGATTACGATACAAATCAGCAGTTTACATTTGCGATTGCTCTCGACTTTGACGGCAAGGGTTCAACCTATGATTACAAGACCTATCCTCTTGAGTATAAGCTCAAAGAAAAGGGCGCAAGAGATTATTCAAGCACAGCTTACCGTACACCCTTGGACGGTTCGTTTACAATCAAAAAGGGCGAAAGCATTAAGCTTCTCAATATTCCTGTAGGTGCAACCTATAAGATTACAGAGAAAAATGTTATAGGTTATGTTCCCTATAAAGTAGGCGATCAGAACTTCAACGGTACATTTGTCGGTACTCTCGCCAAAGCAGGAAATGCGCTTAACTTTATCAATAAGGTTAATCCTACAAACATTGCCATTTCGGTAAATAAAACTCTTGACGGTCAGGCTTACAGCGGCAGCAAGTTCGTCTATACATTGACAGGTCTTGAATCAATGGATACAACAAAACCTGATGCCGACGGCAAACCTATCAAGACAAACAGCGCAAAAACAATTTCCACGAATTTGGAAACACCTGACAAAAACGGTAAGGTTGAATTCAAAAACCTCAAATTAGTCACTGCGGGTGTTTACAGATTTAAGATTACCGAGGCTCTTGCCGAGGGTGAAAATGCATTCGATTATAAAATGGATACAAACACCTGGCTTGCCGAGATTGAATTGCTTGAAAGCGGTGAAGTAACGGCGGCTAAGTACATTAAGGTTAAGAGCTCAGATATTGAAGACAAAACCGATGCTGAGCTTGCAGGTTACTTCAACGATTCTACTTCTGTTAAAGAAAATGAAGCCCTGTTTGCAAATGAAACAACACACGGAAGCGCAACAGTAAACAAGAAGAATCAGACAGGCGGTAATGTAAGTGATACGGAATTTGCGGTGATGAAGGTATCTGATAAGGATATCTTTACTGCAGATGATATCAATACAATCATTAAAGATGCCTCAATGAAAACTCATATGACTTCTAAAAAGACAGACAGCAACGGTCAGGCTGTGTTTGACAATCTGACAATCTTCAAGGACGGTCAGGGTGAGTTCACAAAAACAAACGGTAATGTTGTATGGAGCGACAGTTCCGACAATTATATATCAGGTACTTCAACATATCAGACATACTGTCTGTTTGAGTACAAACCGTCAGAGGGTTACACCCCGAACTACACACTTTCCTACTTCACACTCCCTGTTAAGGGTGAGTACAATGTTACATATAATTATGTTGACGGTGCAATCACAATGCCACAGGCGAGCGGTGAAGGTATGAACGGCTATGTTGTTCTCGGTTTGTCGGTTGCAGGTCTTGCGGTGACAATGTTCACGGGTTACGCAATCTATTACGGAAAAGTTCGTAAAAAACGCAGAGCAGGACGCAGAAAGTAACCCAATATGATTTAACTTGTTAGAACAGGTGATTTTTTAATCATATGTTTCTTTCATAGAAAACCTCTTTGACTGCTACGGACACCGTTGTTAGCCGGTGTCTGCCATGCAGCCACCCCAACCCGTTTAACCATTCGGTTAGAATATAATTACATATATTAAATCAAACACAAAGGAGAAAGAAAAATGAAAACTACAAAGAAAATCTTTGCAGCAGTTCTCGCAGTAATGATGATCGCTCTCATGATCCCATTCTCAGCAAGCGCTGCTACAACACTTACAGTATCATGCAACCCTAATGCCGGTACAACAGGTGATAAAGCCGACTATGTTGGTACCTATGAGTACAAATTCTTCAAGCTCGCAACGGTTGATACTACAACAGGTACAGTAACAGTTGAAGATGCTTATGCAAGCAACACTGCCCTTGTGGACGCTCTCAACTCAACAGATACAGACAAGAGCCAGAACATCATCACAATTTGTGATGGTATGTCATGGACAGGTACAGCTGATAAGACTGTTACATTCAAATATGACGGTTCAGCAGATGTTTCTACACAGGAGATTACAGACCTTGCAGACGGTATCTATTATGTATACTGCTCTAAGAAGCCTGGTACAGTTAAGTCTGTACAGGGTTCACTCATCTCACTTCCTTACTTCGATGGCAAAGACTGGACATACGATTATGAAACAGTAAACCTTGCTTCAAAGATTGATGTTTCAGGTATCACAGTTACAAAGACAGTTGCAGACAGCAATGTTGGTACACAGAAGAACGCTGATTACACACTTACAGCTTCAACAGCAGGTTCAACAACTAACAAGATTGCAAAGTATGCAATTGTTGATAACATGGACAACGCTCTTTCGCTCATTGACGGTACTGTAAAGGTTTACTTTGTTAAGGATGGTGCTGAAACACCTGCAGAGGACGGCGACTTCACAGTAGTTCCTAATTATGATTATAAAGATGCCACTGGCGTTGATGCAACAGCTACATTCGCAGTCGTTGCTTCAGAAGCACTCCTTAATGGTAACGAGTTCTACAGTTATGATACAGTCAAGGTAACATTCTCAGCTAAGGTAAACGCTGATATTGCTACTAAAGTTACTAAAGACCTCCCTAACACAGACGGTCTTTACTATGGTAATGAAGGCAACTTCACATACAAGCCAGGTAATGATACTGTAAATGTTGCAACTGCAGGTCTTGATGTAACAAAGGTTGACGGTAACACAACATCAACAAAGCTTGCAGGCGCTGAATTCACACTTTATAAGGATTCAACATGCACCGAGGCAATCGTAGTTGAAGGTGAAACTGTTAAGGCAACAACAACAACTAACGGCAACGATAAGTTCTACTATGGCACACACGAGTTCTACTTTACACCTGGCGTTGATTACTTTGTAAAGGAAACAAAGGCTCCTGCAGGCTACAACATCAACTCTACTATATTCAAAGTAACAGCTGTTGCAAAGGCATACACACCAGTTGGTACAGTTGAAAGCGGCGCTGCTACAGTAGTTAAGGATTACCCTGTAACTGTTCCTCAGACAGGTGGTATGGGTACAATGATGTTCTATGTTGGCGGTGCAGCACTTATCGCTTGTGCAGGCGTTCTTCTCTTTGTTCTTAAGAGAAAGAAAGCAGCTAAATAATTAATCGAATATCTTTATCTTAAAATCTGTGATATGATATATGTAATTTTCAGGGGATGCGGCAACGCATCCCCGTTCTATTTTGGCTTTATTTAATGAATAATGAATAATTAAGGTGGCGGTGTTCCACACCGCATTTGTATATGCTAAAACCGCCTCCACCCGTCGCCAACGGTGCAAATTATATGTTAAATCAAATTTTATAAATGTTGCAAACCACCACAATGTTACGCTCGGGCGGAATATGTTTTGGCATTGCACAAACTATCTTCACGAACTGGGACTGCGGCACGCAGTTGCGATAAATAGTAAAATATAGTATAATAACAACGGAACAAAAACACGCAGAAAAGGAAATTTTTATGAAACGAAAGCTGTCAATTTTACTAATAGTTTTAATATTTGTTGCAGGAATCGGCATAATGAGCTATCCGCTTGTCAGCTCCGCAATTAATAACTATGTCAGTCGAAGCATGGTTAAGGAGTACACCAACAGGGTTGCTCAGATGCCGAGTGAGAAAACTCAAAAAATGTTTGAAGAGGCTGCTAAGTACAATAACAGCCTTTCAAATAATATGATAATTACCGACCCGTTCGACGAAAAGGCTTTTCAGAAAATCGGCGCAAATTATGAGAAAACTCTCAATGTTGATGATAACGGTCTTATCGGCTATATTGATGTGCCGAAAATCAATGTTTATCTGCCGATTTATCACGGCACAAGCGAAGATGTTCTTTCCAAAGGTGCAGGACATCTTCAAAATACTTCCCTGCCTGTCGGCGGTACAAGCACACATTCCGTAATTTCTGCCCATTCGGGTTATCCGGGGGAAACATTTTTCGATTATCTCACCGATATGAAAGTCGGCGATGAGTTTTATGTTCATATCCTCGACAGAACGCTGAAATATGAGGTTGATCAAATCGAAGTTGTTCTTCCCTCGGAAATCAATTCCTTGCGGATTGTTGACGGCGAAGACCTTGTAACGCTCCTCACCTGTACCCCATACGGCGTTAATACTCACAGACTTCTCGTGCGTGGCAAGCATGTTGCATACGATGATACTAAATATGTTGAAACAGGTGTGTCGCTTGCAAAATTTGACAACGGTTACATATTCTTTCTCGGTTACAAAATCCCTTATGCAGTCGCAATCGGCATAATTGTCGGCTTTGTTGCACTTGTTGTGTTTGTGGTTGTATTTCTGCTCAAGCGTAAAAAGAAGAAGTCAAACGATGCAAAACGGCTGAGAGATGACTCGGCTGACGAAAATCAGAATGATTTGGGCGGTGATTCCGATGATTAAAAAAATACTTACGGGTGTGGCAATAGCAATGCTCGTTGTCGGAATAGGTCTTGTCGCATTCCCCCCTATATCGAATTTTATCGGAACACAGATTTCAAACGGTGAGGCTGACGGCTTTGATACCCGTGTTGAAGAAGCTGAGGACGGCTCTTTTGAACAGGCGGTCAAGGACGGCAAGGTTGACGAAGATGGTTACAAAATTGACAGGGACGGCAAGCGTACTTCCAAACAGCCCGTTGTTTTCAAGGCTGACCTCGACAGACTTTTCAATGACAGCGTTGCCTACAACAAAAAACTTGAAACAAACCAGTATGAAATGCTCCGCAACGATACCTATTCACAGGCTGCCGTCAATCTTGAGGATTACGGCATAACGGACGGCATTTACGGCTATGTTACCGCCGAAACAATAAATATGCGTCTGCCAATTTACCTCGGTGCGAACAGCTCAAATATGAGCTACGGTGCGGCACATATGAGTGCAACCTCATTGCCGATCGGCGGTAAGAATACAAACGCAGTCCTTGCAGGTCACACGGGATACATCGGTCGAATATTCTTTGACAACCTCCGCAACCTTAAAATCGGTGACAGGGTTTCAATCACAAATTATTGGGATACACTCAATTACAAGGTCGTTGAAACCAAAGTCAATAAGCCGAGCGAATCAGGCGACTGCTATTTGCAGAAGGACAGAGATTTGCTCACGATGTTTACCTGCATAAGTGACGGCAACGGCGGTTTTGACCGTTACTATGTAATATGTGAGCGTGCGTCATAATTTACAGCAGACTGCATCACGGTGCAGTCTGTTTTTCGTTTAAAGACCAATTGTTTAAAACAGAAATGACCGAGTATTTTGTCTGTCATTTATAATAGTTAATATTTGAAAAATACGCATATATTGCCGTAAATGCCGAATTTATTTTAAAATTATTGACATAAGAAAAATAGATTGATAAACTTAGACAAGTATTAACAATTGAGAGGTATAATATGAAGTTGAATCTTCCAAAAAATCAAAAGTATTATTGTTGGACTGTTATAGATTTGCTCGCTTCATCCACAAGCAAGCATTACAAATATGAGTTCAATAATACAAGCGGTGAAGATGCAACTGTTTTGCAGAAATATGTTGTCGGTTTGGACAGATAAACGATAAAAACGGAGGATAAAAAATGAAAAATATGATTAAAAAAATAACTGCAATCGCAATGTGCGGTGTGCTTAC
>UMEX01031874.1_pt1 | contig 15730 bp, 13 predicted proteins | sample 1964871 | NCBI WGS metagenome assembly UMEX01 (sample SAMEA4836032, study PRJEB28245) | human gut metagenome | biome: gut microbiome; material: fecal sample | place: Denmark | collected 2008
GACCGGCCATGTTGGTTGCAATCGTAACCACTTGTGATTTACCGGCCTCTGCAACAATATCAGCCTCCCGTTGATGCAACTTCGCATTCAACACGTTATGCTTGATACCCCGCAATTTTAACATACGGCTCAACAACTCGGAAACCTCGACGGAAGTCGTACCCACCAACACCGGGCGGCCTTCTCCAACCAATCGGGTAATCTCCTCGATCACCGCGTTATATTTTTCACGTTTTGTCTTGTACACGTAGTCATTAGCATCCTTTCGGATCACCGGTTTGTTTGTCGGGATAACCACAACGTCCAGTTTGTAAATATCCCAGAACTCACCCGCTTCCGTCTCTGCCGTACCGGTCATACCGGCTAACTTATGATACATACGGAAATAGTTCTGTAAGGTGATCGTGGCAAATGTCTGCGTGGCAGCCTCTACTTTCACATTTTCCTTCGCTTCAATAGCTTGGTGCAAACCGTCTGAATAACGACGTCCTTCCATGATACGCCCCGTCTGCTCGTCCACGATCTTCACCTTGTTATCGATAACCACGTATTCAACATCCAATTCGAACAACGTGTATGCTTTCAACAACTGGTTCACTGTGTGTACACGCTCAGATTTAGCGGCATAACTTTGCACCATCTGATCTTTTTTCTCCAGTTTCTCTTCCTCCGTCAGGTTCATCTTATCGATCTCTGCCAATTCAGAACCCACATCCGGCAAGATAAAGAAGTTCGGATCTTCTCCCGCGGCCGTAATCGTATCATGTCCTTTATCCGTCAAATCGATAGAGTTCTGTTTCTCATCAATCACGAAATAAAGTTCATCCGTAATCTCCGGCATACGACGGTTATTCTCCTGCATATAAACATTCTCGGTTTTCACCAAGGTAGCCTTATTTCCTTGTTCACTCAAGAACTTGATCAATGGCTTATATTTGGGTAATCCCTTATATGCTCTCAACAACAATATAGCCCCCTGTTCCTCTTGTTTCCGATCACCGCTAGCCAACAACGTTTTAGCTTCCGTGAAAATCCGGGCAACCAACTCACGCTGCATACGCACCAACTTCTCCACACGAGGTTTGTACTCGTCAAACATCTGAATGTCCCCCTTCGGAACCGGACCCGAAATAATCAACGGGGTACGGGCATCGTCAATTAACACGGAGTCGACCTCATCGACAATCGCGTAATGATGCTTGCGTTGTACCAAGTCTTCTGGGTGAATAGCCATGTTATCTCTCAAATAATCGAAACCGAATTCATTGTTCGTTCCAAAAGTAATATCTGCCTGATAAGCCTTCCGTCTCTCCGGGGAATTCGGCTCCGTCTTGTCAATACAATCTACCGACAACCCGTGAAACATATAAAGAGGTCCCATCCACTCGGAGTCACGTTTTGCCAGATAATCATTGACCGTAACCACGTGTACTCCGCGACCCGTCAAAGCATTCAAGAATACAGGCAAGGTAGCCACCAACGTTTTACCTTCACCGGTAGCCATCTCGGCAATCTTACCTTGGTGTAACACGGAACCACCTATTAACTGCACGTCATAGTGAACCATGTCCCAGGTAACCTCGTTACCTCCGGCCAACCAAGAGTTGAAGTAAACGGCATCCTCACCGTCAATCTCCACGAAATCTTTCGTTACGGCCAAATCACGATCAAAATCGTTAGCCTTCACGACGATCTCTTTATTTTCTTTGAAACGTCTTGCCGTATCTTTCATCACGGCAAACGCCAAAGGCAGTATTTCATTTAGAACATCCTCTAACTTCGTGTTAATCTGTTCTTCCAGCTTATCAATTCGGTTATAAATTTCCTCTCTTTCCTCGATCGAAGGTTTCTCATTCTCTACTTTTGCTTTCAAAGAAGCAATTTCATCCTCTTCTGCCTTCACGTGGGCATGAATCTTTGCTTTCAGATCAGCTGAAATCTGTCTCAACTCATCATGGCTCACGCTTTTAATCTTTTCCCACTCTGCATTTACTTTTGATGCGATCGGTAATAATTCTTTCAAGTCACGATCAGACTTGTTACCAAAAAGACTTTTTAATATATCGTTAAATCCCATAGTTTTATATAATTGAAAAATGAAAACAAATTAATTTACAATTTATGAATTACGATTTACGATTCAGAAAAACATTGGCTAGCAGGTGAAAATCACCTAATCTAAAATCACAAATCAAGAAATTAGTAGGATCGTAAATCTAAAATCATAAATCCGAAATCATTCCATTTTCCCGGGAGCCCGGATGGGATTTGCTGCAATTTCCGGGACTTTCCAACCCGGTAGAACGACAGACGAGTAAGTAGTATAAACTTTTACGGCATCCACGGTTTCCGCATGACTCTGATTGTAGAAATCACCATAATCGAAATCCTCCGTGGATCTTTTCTCGGTAGAAACCGTGATAACCTTCTCGGTAGAAGAAACCAACAAACGATAGCAATCTGTCCTAACAGATACATTCCCCCCACGCACATTTATCGGCAGGGTTGCCACGCATCCGGCGACAACATACAAGGCTGCTATCAAATATTTGTTCATTTCCATACCGCCAAAGATAATGCTTTTCTCCTAACTTTCAGTTTTTATCTTTTAGTTTTTATCTTTTTAGATTCCGTGATTCCCTCCTACCATCCAATACTCTTTGTAATCACAAAATCATTTAATCGCCAATCACAAAATCTTACTCTTACAGCTTTTCCCCGAAAGCCAAATCTCCGGCATCACCAATTCCGGGATCAATATAACAACTCTCGGTCAGATGCTCATCCAATGCCCCCGTCCAGATCGTTACCGGCTCATCTTTCAAAGCCTCTGTAAGTTTTTCTATACCTTGACGACTGGAAACAATAGCCGCAATATGCGTGTGTGCGGGCCTTCCACCCTGTTTCAATAACTCGTGATAAGCCACCACGATTGAACCTCCCGTGGCTAACATCGGATCTACCAGCAATAACTGTTTTCCTTCCAAACTTGGCGTGTAAATAGAATCGAAACGAATTTCAAAATCAATATGATTTTCCTTATATTTTCTTCTTGCCGAAATAAAAGCACTCCCGGAACGATCGAAATAATTCAAAAAACCTTGATGAAAAGGTAATCCTGCACGCAACACGGATGCCACCACCACCTCTTCGTCTGCCAACCTGACATCAGCCACGTTAATCGGAGTCTGTACTTGCTGCGTTGAATAATGAAACGTCTTACTGATCTCGTAAGCCATCACCTCACCAACCCGTTCTAAATTCCGGCGAAAACGCAACGGATCTTTTTGAATCTCTTTATCTCTAAGTTCTGCTAAAAAACGATTATAAACCGAATCCTCCTTGTTAATAATATACACCATTTTATCTATTTCTTTTCTTAAACCTTTTCTATCACACGCACCTATCCTGTTTTAAAATCTAAAATTTAAAATCTTCATTTATTCTATTTCTTCATACTCCGCATCCTCAATCTCTCCGCATCCCATCTTCTGCTGTTGTTCGGCCTCATGTGTCTCTTTACGCAACTGATTAACCTTATAATGATTAATCAAATCCGTTATCCCGTAAAATATCGTAACAGCACCAAAGAAAGTTATAATTCCTTCTTTCGCCGAGAACGGATTAGCAAAAACAATCAATCCGGCCAACAAAATAATTACCGGATACACGTAACTCAACGGAGCGATATGCCCGAATTTCCTCGCAGAAGTCAACATCACCAACTGACCAATCCCCGCAACAATCAAGATAAATCCCAACAAATACATCAACATATTGGTGAAAAAATCAGCCATCGACCACAACAGAATACCCAAAATAATGCTTCCGATACCGTTAAAAGAAGTCAGTCCCCTGGCCGAACGCTCATCCTGATCCCGCATAGAGACCAGAAAGGAGATAATTCCGGTAACACAAAATACGGCACCGATAATTTTTACCGTGTAATTTAACACTTCAGTTGGCCACAGCACAAGTACAAGACCCAAAACAATCGCTACGATCGATTTGACGATGGTCCTTTTGTAATTTCCGGAAGTATAGATAATCTGCATAACTTCTATTTTTTAATTTATACGAAATTCGTCAACGAAAGTAGTGATTATTTTTGAAAAAATTAAGCCGGACGACTTGTCCGGCTTAATTTTTTATTTAATCAGTTCAACACTTCGCTTTACAAACTTATTCAGCGCCTCGCCTTTCAGCAGTCCGTTCGCCAATAAAGCCAAATCAATCAACTGACCAACAACCTTATTACCTTTTCCATATTCCTCCAATAACGAGTTCTTCTGCTTGTTCAGATCGGCAATCGTCTTGTTGTATTCACTCTTTCGATCTTTATCCACTTGAGGAATCTCCTCGTCTTTCTTACCCTTATTCAACTCGTCCAGCTCTGCCTGTTTCTTTTCAGTCTCCTTAATCTCGAAATTAATCGGCTCCAACTGGGCACTCATTTCCTTTTTCTCGTTTTCCAGGATTGCGTTCACCAACTTATGATCCGTGTTCACCACCAAAGTGTACTGATCGCCCATTGCCCCGTAGAATCCCATTCCCGGATTCATGGCTGCCATCTCTTTCATACGACGCATGAACTCAGAACGTGTCACAATCACCGGATCACCATTCTCACCCATCGCCTCAAAATTAACCATAAACATTCCTTCTTCCTTCGGTAACTGGGAAGTAAATACGGCACGCAATTCCTCTTGCTCCTCGTGACTCAAAGCAACCTCTTTTGTCTCTTCCTTCGGGATCAACTTGTCGATAACATCCGAATCCACCCGAACAAAACGGTGATCGGAATTCTTTTGTTCCAAATGGTTGATAAAGTGTGTATCCAACTGACCATCCATCAACAACACATCATATCCCTTACCCTTGGCAGTCTCGATATACGTGTATTGCTCTTTAGCATCCGTGGCATACAGGAACACCACCTTATTATCTTTATCCGTCTGGTTAGCTTTGATCAAGTTCTCGTACTCTTCATACGTGAAGTATTTCCCTTCCGTATTCTTGAACAAGAAGATACTCTTGGCTCTCTCGGCGAATTTTTCATCCGTCAACATTCCATATTGGATGAAAATCTTCAAATCATCCCACTTCTTCTCGTAGTCTTCCCGCTTATTCGTGAAAATATCATTCAAACTGTCAGCCACCTTTTTCGTGATGTGACTTGAAATCTTCTTCACGTTACGATCGCTCTGTAAATAAGAACGGGACACGTTCAACGGAATATCCGGAGAATCGATCACACCATGCAACAATGTCAAGTACTCCGGCACAATTCCTTCCACGGAATCCGTCACGTACACTTGATTACTATATAATTGGATCTTATTCTTCTGAATCTCGAACTTGTTGTCGATCTTCGGGAAATACAATATACCCGTCAGGTTAAAAGGATAATCCACGTTCAAATGAATATGGAACAACGGATCTTGAGCCATCGGGTATAATTCACGATAGAATTTCTCATAATCCTCCTCCGTCAGATCAGCCGGTTTACGGGTCCATGCCGGATTCGTATCATTGATCACGTTATCTTCCGTCGTATCTTTGTATTCCCCGTCCTTCCACTCTTTCTTCTTTCCTGAAATAATCTCTATCGGCAAGAACTTGCAATACTTGGTCAACAACTCATTCACCTTAGCATCTTCCAGAAAATCCTTCTCTTCCTCGCTGATATGCATGATAATATCCGTACCTCTCTCGGCCTTTTCCGTCTCTTCCAACGTGTATTCCGGATTTCCCTCGCATGACCATTTTACAGCCTTCGCCCCCTCTTTATAAGATTTCGTTACGATCTCCACCCGATCACTCACCATGAACGAAGAGTAGAAACCTAACCCGAAATGCCCGATAATAGCAGCAGCGTTATCCTTGTATTTGTTCATGAACTCCTCCGCACCGGAAAAAGCGATCTGGTTGATATACTTCTCCACTTCCTCTTGCGTCATACCGATACCGTTATCCGATACCGTCAGCGTCCCTGCCGCTTTGTCAGCCTTCACCCTTACCTTCAACTCACCAAGTTCACCTTTAAACTCCCCGTTCGAAGCCAATACTTTCATTTTCTGAGACGCATCCACCGCATTCGAAACAATCTCTCTCAAAAAGATCTCGTGATCCGAGTATAAAAATTTCTTGATAATCGGGAACAAATTCCCTGTTGAAACTCCAATCTTTCCTGTTGACATAACTCTATATTTTTAATTTAATTATACTTCAAATTTTACGACAACTAAATGACAATAGTTATGCCAAACCCAAATTCCTGCCGATTTGACAGCCGCACCTTCACCTACTACAACTTTTTCATCATACAAAAATACCCCGGACTTTCATCCGGGGTATTATCTATTTTTCAATCACGAAATCCTTACATCATTTAACGATCTTCATCAACGTCAAAAATATAATTTTAAAATACTCTTTCAAACATTGATTATCTATATACTTCATGTTATATCGTATCTTATCCGGCATAATTTGCTCCACGTAAGCCCGGTCCGGATCACTTGCTTGTCCCAAGATGGTATTTTCATCCGCATACTCGATAGAAGCATAATCCGTTATACCCGGCACTACTGCCAACACTTTACGCTGTTCGACAGAATACATATCCACATACTTCCTCACCTCCGGTCTCGGTCCCACCAAACTCATCTCTCCCCGCACCACGTTCAGCAACTGCGGTAACTCGTCCAGTTTATACTTTCTCAGGAAATACCCGACCCGTGTTACCCGTGAATCCTTTGCCCCCACGGTTATCAAACCCTTCTTATCCGCCCCGCTCGCCATGGATCGAAACTTAAACAACCGGAAATCCTTACCATCCCGCCCCACTCGCACCTGACGATAAAACACACCTCCCCGGCTATCCAACACTATACATAAAGCTATAATCACAAAAATGGGCGATAGAACTATCAAGCCCAATAAAGAAAAGAAAACATCACAAAAGCGTATCACGCCAAAACCTCTTCTACAGAACAAATAACAGCATCAATAACCGTTTTTACCATCTCCTCACTCAACCCATACCACACTGGTAAAGAAATCTCCCGGCAATAATTATCGTAAGCAACCGGATAATCTTCAATCTTATACCCCTTATTCTTAAATGCACTTAACAAAGGCAAGGGTTGAAAATGCACGTTTACCGAAACATCCTTGTCAAAAATCCGCTGAATAATCTCATCCCGTTGTTGCTCCGAGATTCCCTTCACCCGCAAACAGTACACGTGATAAGAACTCTTCCGGTCTTCCGTTTCATAAATTGGTAATTCTGCCCATCCGTATCGGGCAAAAGCATCTGTATATTGATCATATATACACTTCCGATAGTGCAAAGTATCATCCTCGTAACGAGACAACTCCACCAAACCGATAGAAGCCATAATATCCGTCATATTCCCCTTAAAACCGGACACGAGCACGTCATAACGCCACGCTCCCTTTTTCGTCTTGGCCAGCGCATCTTTATTTTGTCCATGCAAAGTATATGTACACAAATACCTATACACCTCCTCGTTATCAAAAGGCTCCGGCAAATTCAACATGATCGCTCCACCCTCCGCCGTGGTCAGATTCTTCACCGCATGGAAAGAGAACACCGAAACATCAGCCAGGCATCCCGCTTTCCGCCCCTTGTATTCCGCCCCTATCGAATGAGCCGAGTCCGACAAAATCAAAATCCTTCCCAACTTCCCCTGCTCTTCCGTCTTCGCCTGAAATAACGTTTTCACATCCTCCGCCTCCACCAATTCAAACAACTCATCATACGCACACGGCATACCTCCCAAATCAACAGGCATAATCACTTTTGTCTTATCCGTGATCGCCTCCCTCACTTTCTCCAAACACACGTCAAAATCATCCGCATTCACATCCACCATCACCGGTTTCGCCCCACAATGCACGATCACATTCGCCGTGGCACAATACGTGTACGCCGGTACAATCACCTCATCCCCCTCCTGTACTCCAAACCACCGTAGCACAACTTCAAGCCCCACAGTATTCGAGTTCACAGCCAACGTCGCCTTGTTTCCACAATACGCTGTCAACCTCCGTTCAAACTCCTTCGTCTTCGGTCCCGTCGTAATCCAACCGGACTTCAAGGTATCAACAACCTCATCAATGACCTTCTGGTCAATTCTTGGTGGTGAAAATGGTATCATAATTATAAATATTAAATTATTTCGTAGCTAATTATCTTTTTGTCATTCCACTATAACAAATTATTGTTTTTTTACAATTCCAATTATTGTACCCCAGCCATAAGAAATATGTACCATAAAAAATAACACTAACAATGGAAGAAAAAACTTACGCCCATTTTTATAAGCCATGCAAATAGAAGCTAATATATCTGCAAACAAATAAACCAAGAAAATTAAACCAAGAAGACACGTAAACCACTTTGTTACAAAAGATAATACGAAACCAGAAATAATACTCAACGTAAAAAGAAATGGTACGAAATGTCGTAAACTAATTATGCGTCTATCTATTCGAAGTAAATGACCTATTGATTTTCCATTTGCATACATTTGCTTTACCGATTCTTTCATTGTAGCACGTGCATAATAGGTACAAACAATATTAGGATCGAAGAAAATTTCATAACCTGCATTCCGAATACGAAAATTAAACTCATTATCTTCACCGCGAATTAAATCTTCTCGCATACCTCCGATCTTATCTATAACATTTCTAGGAAATGCACCGAAGGGAACAGTATCAACATTGCCTGCTAAAGCTCCGACACGAAATGAAGCTCCTCCAATACCGAATTTACAACTATTTAAAATGGCATTAGCTTGTGCCACTAAAGTCGAATTCTGAGCAACAATATCCCAACGACCTCCAACATTTCCCCTATTTACATTCTCTTGTAAGCGCATAATACAAATTTCTATGTATTTAGGATCATATATCGCATGCGCATCAAGACGTATTATATAAGGAGCCTCTGAAAATTTAACACCAATATTGAAAGCAATGGATTGAATCCTACCTGGATTTTCAAGTAATTTGATATTAGAATACCTCCTTCCCAAATCAAGTACAATTTCCTTTGTTTGATCAACACTACCACCATCTATTACCAAAATTTCCATATTTTTTAAAGGAAAACTTTGTGTAATGACAGACTTTATACATCTACCAACAAACCGCTCCTCATTAAGAGTAGGAATAATTACCGCAACCTTACAACCACCCATTAAAATAACAATTACAGAATTTATTACTTTCTAATCTGCTTGCGTATTATTATATTTTGTCCATCTAAGCAGCACTCTTCATCTGAAATTAAATCACATATAACTTCTGCAACTTCAATTGGTTGCATTATTGTTCTAGGATCCTCATTAGGAGCTAATCGCTTTCTCAATTTCGTAGCACATCTGCCAGGTGATACACAATACACTTTTATACCATATTCTGATAATTCATCTGTTAGAGTCTGAGACATAGAAATAACAGATGCTTTTGATGACGAATAACTCAACCATCCTGGTCTAGGAGTCATGCCCGCAGTAGAGGCAACATTCAAGATTTTTCCTCCATTTTTTTTCATATATCGAACTGATTCCCGCATTAGAATAAATGGTGAAAAAACATTAATTTTATATGTCATTTCCATATTATCTAATGTGGTCTGCAATAATGATTGAGGATCTGTATAGCCAGCAATATTTAGCAAGCAATCTATTGAGCCATACTTTTCATATACAGCTTCAATAATAGAGGGTATTTCTTCCGGATATTGAAAATCAATATTCCAAATAGATATATCCATACCCAGTTTATCCATAAGTTTTTCAGTGGCTCTCATAGCTTCTATATTCCGTCCAAGCATTGCGATATTATTATATTCTTTTGCATGGCTTAGAAGAACTGCAACTTCTTGTCCAATACCAGATCCAGTGCCCGTAATAACACACGTTTTCATATTATCTTCATTTTCTATTTATAATATAATCTTTATATATTATCTCGCCGAGCAATAAATCTATAGGTTCAGTTATTTTAATATTATAACTCGTTCCTCGAACAATCTTAATTTTTTGATCACTATTAGCAAACATCAAACTAGCATCTTCGGTGTAAATATCTCCATGTTTTATTGCTATATCGTGAGCTGCAATCAATTCTGAAACCTTAAACTTCTGCGGCAATTGGACATTTATTAATTCTGATCTATTCAAGACTCCCGAAACAAAATCATTACCTTTTAATACAGTATAAGAAATATCATAACCATAAATAACATTGGACTCACTATCATCTATCAAAGCTTGAAATTCCCCCTCTTTAACAAACGGACGTGCGGCTTCATGAATTATGACATACTCATTACTAACAACTTTTAATCCATTGTACACTGATTCTTGTCGAATTTCTCCAGCATCAACTAATATAATTTTTGTGGTAATATTATATTCTTTTACCATTTGTTTTATAACATCTCGGTACAATGGGTCACAAACAATAACTATTTCATTTATTTCTGGTAATCTATCAATCCGTTCCAATGAATGCATTATCATTGGTTTACCAGCTAATAAAAGATATTGCTTAGGTTTAGATTCTTGCATTCGATTACCTTTACCCCCAGACAACAATACAACTGTATACATAGCATTCTATTTTAAAAAAGATTTTTTCAGATTTAACTCAACATAGTCATGATGAGATACTCGTTTTTCTAATGGCGGAAGCATCATGTAATCTCTATATAAAGATTTAAGATATTCATGAGGTCTTTCTACCCCTAAAACCGTAATTCCTTCAAACATATACTCCTTCGGATTCCCAAAAAACGAACGAGGCATGACTTCTTTAATACCCCAATTACCAACTAAATTTCCAACATATTCAGAAGTATCAAAATCTCGTTGTTCACACAAACGATTAATTTTATTATTAATAAAACGTTCAGAAACAAATAGAGGAGAAAGCATTCTCCCTAAAATTATTGATGCATTTTTATACCATTTTCTATTGCTACGAAAAGCACAAACAGACATATCATGCAAACGTAAATATTTTAAAATCACCTGATAATTATCGCATGCAGACTCATAAGAATCTCCAATTCCATCTAAGGGGAAAACATCAATATAAAGTCCTCTTTTTACTAAATGACGCGTATGTTCAATTAAAGACGTTCGTACATCATATACTTTTGCAAAAACATAGGGATAATCTAAATTGTCATTTTGAGGATATTCTACTGCATATGGAAAATGAGATTCTTTTGCATATTTCCGTATAAATATTAAATAATCTTTTCGTGGCATTGCGATATCAATATCATCATCCCAAGGAATAAATCCCTGATGCCTAACTGCACCCAACATTGTACCTCCTACAATATAATAACGCAATTCATTTTTTTTACATTGGGCATGAAACCACTGTAACATTTCCAAAAGTACAGAATGAACATCATTAATAGTATTATCCATATCAGTATATGTATATCGTATTATTTACATTTTAAACAAACATATTTCTTCATAATTAATTATCATGTTCGCACAACCAGCTCGTATGCTTCTATATTTCAACTTAATAACATACAAACAACATACTTATCATTATCCATGATTACGACATTTACAAAAAGCATTGATTTACAAGAATTTACACCAATCGTTTACATTAATCAAAACTACACACAAAATAATATATTCAACATTTTTTCAGAAAAAGCATTTACTATATCATTTTTTGTATGCCTATAAAGAAAACAATCATCTTCCTGCAAGAAATTTATATAAGAATGTTTTTATGTTGTAAGTATATTTATTCGAATTAATGATATTCGATATTTTCCTATGCAAGGGAACACCAGATAAAAACAATATTGATAATATATTTCCAGTATATCTCAAATAAACAAGAACATTCATTTTTTCTAAATACATAATATCCATTGAATTAAGACTAATACGATATTTTTCCAAAAATAAAGCATAGGCCAATCCTCGATCATACATTTTTTGATTCCTCTTCCTAAATGGAGCCATAATTCCAACGGAATTATTTTCGTGAATTCGATATCTTAAAACAATATTATCAATAACATTAACGTCATCTGCAAAATATTGAATATGAAGGGAAATCCAAATATCTTCATTAGGCAAACTACTTGGAAGAGGGAATATACTAGCTGCTAAAGTATTAGATAGAAATACACATCCTCCACTATCATTTCCCTTTCCATTACTTCTAGGCATTACAATTCCATTAAATTTTTTTATTTCTGAGAATGTTTTCAATTTAGAAAAAACAGCTGTTTTTTCTTTTTTCAACACACTTATACATTTCATTCGACAACTTAATGATTCTGGAGTAAAATAATCATCACCACCTAGAAAACAATAATAATCGCCTTGAACATACTGAAATGCCAAATTATATGCATTATTTTTACCTTTAATTGTATTTTTTAAAACTGTAATTATATCACATTCATATTCTTTTGCTATACGGTATGTATTATCAGTTGAAAAATCATCTACAATGACCAAGTGTTTGTTCAAATAATCTTGAGAAACAAAGCTTTCGATCGCCTCTCTTATATATTTTTCTTCATTATACACAGCCATCAAGACCACAACACTTTTGTTCATATTTATAATAGTTTTACAAATTATTTTTGATAACAAATGATATTTTATAGGCTACACTTAACATTACCAAATAAAAAAGCGATAAAACAATTGTATTTAATACTAAGTAATTTCTTATCTCCCATCCACAGACATAAGAAAATACAGCTGGCAACAAAGTAAAAATAATCAACAATATTTGCATAAATAATGCAAGCTTCTGGCGCTCTAAAGCTATATAAGTCAAACTTAAAGGCATAGCAATAAATCGAATTAAAATCAATGGCATAATAATTTTTGCATATTCTCCTGCAACTCTCCAAACTTCACCAAATACAAATGCAAATAAATCTTCAACTATAAAAAACAATATACCGAAGATAGGTATTCCAATTAATAATAATCTTTTTAAAGTCAATATGAAAATTTTTTGAATTGGAAGTCCATTTCTTAATGAACATGAAATTTTTTCGAAATAAACTTGCCCGATTGCATCACCAATCAATGCTGAAGGTAAACTTAAATATTTATAAGAATAAGAATAATATCCTAGAGTCTTAGTAGAATATATACTATTTATAATGAGATTTATTACATTCAACGAAATATTATTAATCAAAACATTTCCCAAAAAATATAATGGAAAATTCAAATATGTACGTGCAACTGAATACAAATTTTTAGAAGAAACTCTCGTTATGATTCGAATATTTTTCAAAAATTTACGAATCATTTGGGTATTACCAAACAATACAGACACCAACTGCCCTAAAATCAAACCACCCGCACCTCCTGTTATTACCCCAAAACATAATTGCACGCCACTCAAACCTATAGATTTCAATACATTAGATTTTGCCACAACAGAATATTCCTTTTGACGTGTGTAATAATAATTTAATACATTAAAAAAACCTATAAACAGCACGTTTAATGGAATGAAATACAGCCAGTCTGCAATTATAGGATTACCCAATAAATCTACTATATATTCGTGAAAGATTAGAATAATAATAAACAACAATAAACTATAGCAAATAACAATAACACCACACAGATAAATTAAAGAAAATACATCCTTATTTTTAAGAGGTAAAATTATAGCATACTCATATGTAAAAGCTGCAATAGAACTCAAAACTTGTACACACATGATATATATAGCCAACACCCCAAAATCCTCTGGAGTATATAAACGAGATAATATTGGAGCTATAATAAAAGGAATTATCATAGCTAATCCTCGTCCACTAGCTAGAATTAAAACATTTTTAAAGAATTCAGATTTTTTTATCTGTGAAATAAAAATATTTTCCACGCATTAGTAATTAATCCTATAGCCATTCTTTTTGTATAAAGAGAGAATACAAAAAATTGCCATCCAAAAAGAAGTAAAAATAAAACTACGAGCAGTTAACAACTCTAAAAGAATAAATGTTGCAAATACAAATGTAAAATCTACAAAAGAATCTCTTTTTGTCTTGAAAAACAATATCAGTATCTTAAGATAAGATCCTAACAATAATAGTAATAATAAAATAAAAGGGATTATACCGTATTGTCTCCATAATGATAAACCATTATGTATATATCCACCTGTATGTCCATTATCTCTAACATCACCCATAAAATCTCCTATAAACCAATATTCCTTTATCGCCAATAAACCTTTTTGAAACAATATTGCACGATCTGACATGGAATTATCCTCTCCTGTAAATATATATTTTAACATCCGATTATGTATCACCAAATCCCAATCAATATTCCAATACGATAGTACACATACACACGCTAGTATTAAAGATAGTAACAAAATAATGATATATTTTCTTTTACGAACAAAGAAATAAATAATAAACACCAAAAAGAATAAATATAATGATGTTCTTGATAAAAGTGAAAATAACACGGGCAAACATCCGAGAAATATCAAAAACTGAAGACGTAAAGAGCGTGAGCTAGTTATAAAAAATATTGATAGGATAGTATATGTATCAGCCAACATTAAGTATATCCTAGCTTCATTCATTATTAAATAAAAACCATCATCATTAGTCAGAGTATAATATAAAACAACCAAAGAATAGCAACACCAAAGAAAACATATCAATCGTCGAAAATTGTTTCTAAAAAAAAAAGACTTCAACCTATAACCAACAATAGCATATACAAATGCATTAATTATTGTTGATGAAATTGTTTTTAGATACACCTCATCACCGTTCATAATATAGCCTCTTACAAACGGGAACATTAATAATTGATACGCAATGATTAATAATAACGTATATATACCATAAATTTCGACATAAGTATATTTACGACTCAACAATTTATTTGCAAATAAAAATAAAATACAAATTGCAAAGAATATTACAAATAATGTTGAATTATGACGTAAGCCAGAATGAACATATTCAAAATATTTTAAAATAGGATTTATACAAAATTGATATGCAATGAATAATATAATTACATTATTTAAGAACTTCGTATAATTCAAGCATCTATTCTGCATATTCCATTAAGATAAAAAATCAAAGACTCCAATATTTTAATTTATTTATTTTCCCCCTATACATTCCCTTCACATCCACCAACACCGCATTATCATAAGTCAACGACTTGAAATACTTCTCATCCAAATCCTTGTAAGCATCATGCAAAACAGCCACAATCACAGCATCATAATTATTTCTCGGCTTCTCGATCAACCCGAAACCGTACATCTGTTTCACCTCTTCCGAATCTGCATGAGCGTCAACCACGTCAACATCAACACCGAAATCCTTTAACTCGTTGATAATATCAACCACCTTCGAGTTACGAATATCTGCCACGTTCTCCTTGAAAGTCATACCCATCACGAGTACTCTAGCCCCAAGAATTCCCTTGCCCATGTTTATCAACTTCTTCACCAATTTTTTGGCGATATATCCTCCCATCGTGTCATTGATAAAACGACCAGCACTGATAATCTGCGTGTGATATTTTAACTCGCTCGCCTTGTACACCAGGTAATAAGGGTCAACTCCTATACAATGTCCCCCCACCAATCCCGGGTAGAACTTCAAAAAATTCCATTTCGTCCCGGC
>UMEX01033042.1_pt1 | contig 15339 bp, 14 predicted proteins | sample 1964871 | NCBI WGS metagenome assembly UMEX01 (sample SAMEA4836032, study PRJEB28245) | human gut metagenome | biome: gut microbiome; material: fecal sample | place: Denmark | collected 2008
CATAGTTTTTAAATTTAAAATAATAAAAAATCCCGGGCGTTATTACCCGGGACATATTCTTAATTTAAAAATCGGAATCAGGAAATCACATCATCATACCCCCTCAAATCTCTCGACCATTCACCCCCAAATCATCAATTTTTCAATCCTTCAATCTAAAATTTAAAATCATAAATCGTAAATCACTTTCACCACTCTCTCCACATCCTCATCTGTCAACGTCGGCCCCGACGGCAAGCACAACCCGATCTCGAACAACCGTTCACTTGTCCCATTTCCGTAATACGGGGCATCTTTGAACACGGGTTGCAAGTGCATCGGCTTCCACAACGGCCGACTCTCTATATTCTCCTCGTCCAATGCTAACCTGACATCTTCTCTCGTGAAACCCGCCTCTTCCGGTTCCACAGTGATACACGTCAGCCAGTAATTCGAGTTAAAACCCTCCCCTTCCGGCTGGCACATCACCTTCACACCTTTCAACCCGGCTAGCAACTTCACGTACAAGTCATGAATTGCCCGTCTCCGGGCAACGTGTTCATCCAGCACGAACATCTGCCCCCTCCCGATTCCTGCACAAATATTACTCATCCGGTAATTATACCCGATCTTCTCGTGCTGATAATGTGGGGCCTGCTCCCTCGCCTGCGTGGCATAGAACAAAGCTCTTTTCGCCTTCTCCTCGTTCGGACAAATCAAGGCACCACCTCCCGACGTCGTGATCATCTTGTTCCCGTTAAATGACAGAACCCCGTACTCCCCGAACGTTCCACATTTCCTCCCTTTATATTCTGATCCCAATGCCTCTGCCGAATCTTCCAGCACCGGAATCTCGTAACGATTGGCTATCTCCAGTATCTCGTCCAGCTTACCCGGCATACCATACAAATGCACCGGGATGATGGCTTTCGGCAATCGCCCGGTCTTCTCTAAACGATCCTTGATCGCCTCCTCCAACAACACAGGATCCATGTTCCACGTCTCTCTCTCACTATCCACGAAAACAGGCTTGGCACCGAGATAAACAATCGGGTTCGCTGAAGCTGAAAACGTAAAACTCTGGCAAATCACCTCATCCCCTTCTTCCACCCCAAGCAAAATCAACCCTAAATGCAATGCGGCTGTACCGGCACTTAATGCCACCACCCGCTTTCCTTCATTTTCAATTTTCAATTCTCCATTTTCAATTAAAAAATCTCTCAGAGATTTTTCAAAGGCATTTACATTGGGTCCCAAGGGAACCACCCAATTCGTGTCGAACGCCTCTTGTATAAACTCCTGCTCCCGCCCGCTCATGTGGGCCAGCGAAAGCCAAATTCTTGGTTTCATATTATTTATGATTATTTATCCGCAATTATTTATACCTTATGATATTTTATCGGTTTCGCCGGTATTCCCACTGCCGTGCAACAAGCTGGTAACGATCCGGTGACAACAGCTCCGGCTCCAACGATAGTGCCTTCCCCGATAGACAAGCGATTTATAATTTTAGCCCCCGTCCCGACGTACACGCCCTCACCAATTTCCACCTCCCCGGACACGTTCACCGAGAGCATCAAAGACGAGTACGCCCCGATCTCTGTGTCATGACCTACAGTGCAACCCAGGTTCAAGATCACAAACTCGTGGATCGTGACGTTCACCGTGATCAAGCAACCCGCGCAAATGATACTACCTTCCCCGTATATTGTGACATCTCTCATGCCACAATATTTACTGGTACATCCTGTTAACGTGACACGACAAGCTCGCAAATTCAAGGGAAAGGCATTTTACCCCCCCCATTTTTCACATTCGCTAACACATCCATGTCTAACGTTTTTATTATTTTACAACGATTCCCGAATGCCAACACCCCGTCCGGAATATCACGAGTAACCACGCTACCCGCCCCCACGATACTCCATCTACCCACTCTCACCCCGGGTATCACAACACACCCCGCCCCGATCCATGTCCCTTCTCCCACAAAAACATTTCCACACAAACGACATCCAGGAGAAATATGCACAAAATTTTCTAACACGCATTCGTGATCTAAACTAGCACCTGTATTGACGATACAATGCTTCCCCACAATGACTTCTGATTGTAAAATAGCCCCCTGCATCACGACACTACCTACATCAATTCGTGTACTCGGGGACACGACTGCCGATTCATCAATTGCCACACCGAACTCACAATTCAATTTCCTTACTAATTCGTACCGTATTCTATTATCCCCGATGCTAATTATTAATGGTACTCGACCTTCCCAATCGTGAAAAACCCGATACCCCAATAACTCATTGATCTTTGGATTGTCATCTATTAATCCTTCAACAGGGATAGATCGCGAACGCAAAATATCTATAATAACTTTAGCATGACCGCTTGCCCCATATAAATACATGACATCAATTATTTCCAGTAAATAATTCCATCGTGGAACTTGTTGAAGAAGTAATCCCTTCTCGAACTAAAACTTTTTTTATTGTCAAAAACAAAATCCTCACGTCTAATCCCAAGGAAATATGATCAACATACCAAACATCATATTCAAACTTCTGCTGCCAAGAAATCGCATTACGCCCGTTTACTTGAGCCCACCCTGTAATACCGGGACGTACTTCATGCCGACGAGCCTGTCTCTTATTATATAAAGGTAGATATTGTACAAGCAAAGGTCGCGGACCTATCAATGACATATCTCCTTTCAACACGTTTATCAATTGTGGTAATTCATCCAAAGATGTTGATCGCACCACCCTCCCAATCCTTGTTAATCTCTTTTCATCAGACAACAAAACTCCATTGTGATCCCTCTCGTCTGTCATTGTCTTAAATTTAATAACACGAAAATTTTTTCCATTACGTCCCGGCCGTTCTTGGAAAAAAAATATTCCAACTTTCTTATTTGCAAAAAATAATCCGACACATAAAACCAGCATCAAAGGACATACGATCAATAATACAAGCAAAGCAAATAAAAAATCCAATAATCGTTTAAAAAATCTCCTATACATATCATTTCTTCCCTCATACCGTTTCCACGAATTTTAATAATTCGCCTGCCAATTCCATGTAATTTAAATGCTTTTCCGCATAAACTTTCCCACGTTCTCCCATTTCTTTTAAAAAGGACGTATCCATTTTCGACAACTCTAATATTTTACTCGCTATCAAGTCCCGATTATTCGTATCAACAAAAAAACCGCATCCTGCTTCATTTAACATACTTCTATATCCATTATAAGCGACAAGACACGGGACTCCAGACAAAAGATAATCTATCCACTTGTTAGGAGACACTCCATACTGATATATTTTCAAATCTCCCCAAATGTTTATCAACAGATCAGCTTTAGCCAAAACAGGAATCACCTCTTTTTTAGGAATAGAATCCAAGAATACTACATTTTTATTTGTATTTGAAGCAATAAATTGCTTTTTTAATGGTCCATCACCTATAATCAAAAATTTAATTTTAGAGTACTCCTTTAGGCGTTCCGCCACGTCAAGAATTACTTCAATGTAATTCAATCTGCCTATAGTTCCACTATAACAAATATTAAAACAATCTCTAGAAAAATATTCTTCATAAAGCCCTGTTTTTACTAATGTCACAAAATCTTCATCATATCCTTGCGTAATACATTTAAAACTAAAAGGCTTTGATATTTGGCTTCTCAAATATAAATCAAATTTAGGAAGAGGGGATATAAAAGCATCGGCATTATCATATCCCAATAACTCCACTTTTTTCAATATCTTCACAAAAATATTATTTTCCGTAAATCTACCAGATTCAACAATCGTGGCTGGCCATATATCCCGAATCTCCAAAATCAATTTCGTCTTATATTTCCTTTTCAACCAAATACCAATTACGAACGTCAAGAGAGAAAGCGAAGAAACAATAATATAGTCCGGTCCCTTCAACTTATTAGGTAACAAAAGCAACACAAACAGATTCCATTCAAAAATAATCCATGAAAGAATTCTTTTCATGCTCAATCCATACGAAATCAACGGTCCGTTTAATTGATAACAATTAACACCCTCCAAACGCTGTCTACGACTACATCCCCAAAAGGAAGCCGCCTTCTTTCCGTTAGAACGACTATAGAACAACGAGACATCATGCCCTTTTTTAGCCATTTGTTTGGAGAGCATGAACTGTCGAGAAGGAAATCCCTCTTTCGTTGTTATCGCATATTTCGATATATACCAGATATTCATAAATACACTTGTCACAGGAATAATCTCACAACTTCAAAAGCCTCTGCATATTCACAACCGACCTGAACGCCTCTTGCCTTAGCCAGTGAATAAACGAACTCTTTAGATAAATAATCTCGAAAACCCTGCGATTTATATTCTTGTAAAGCCTCGTACTTCTTCTGTACATGCTTGGCATCTAATTTAATAAAGCAATCCGTATTGAATGTCAAATTGTTCCAAATCAATTCATATCCCAAGATTGTCGTATTTTTAAATGCGCGCAAACCTTCTTGAGCCACTGTCGTATGATCTTGATGAATATCATGTAGACTAGGCATAAATACTAGATCGAAATGACAACTCTTTTTTATACGTACTAATTCTTCCAGAATTTCCTGACGGACATAATTTAACTTTCGCACTTCATAATGATAGATCAATAGATTCTCCGGTTTTATACCTAACTTTTGGGTTGCCGCTTTCACTTCTATTGAAAGAATATTCTTAGGATATCCTTTCGGAACAGATTGATCGGCTGTAGAAAATGCCACGTAAATAACATTTTTACCTTCTTCAATAAATTTACTTATTGTCCCACCTAATCCTAATTCTCCATCATCGGTATGAGGAGCCAATACAAGAATATTTTTAATATCCATCACTTATTTTACTAAAACTTTACCGGGATTTCCAATGATCGTTGTCCCCGTTGTTACATCTTTTAAAACAACAGCCCCCATTCCCAAAAAGCAATCATCTTCCACGACAACCTTCTCGCGAACCGTCACATGAGGTGCTACATAACAATTATTTCCCACAATAACTCCCCCGCATAAAACAGCCCCTACCGTGATCATTGTATTTTTACCAGTTCTAGAATTATGGCCTATCTGTACCAGATCATCTATTTTTACATTATCTTCAATTATCGTGGAACCTATCGTTCCTCGCTCTATCGTTGTATTCGATCCGATAAAAACATTATTTCCAATCTCTATTTTCCCCGTATGAGGGAAATGTTCAGGAATCCCTTCTTCGTTCACTTCAAAACCAAAACCTTCTTCACCGATCACAGCTCCCGACTTTATATAACAATCCCGTCCGATAGATACATTTCCAAGAATCACAACATTATGATGAATCTCCGTATTATCCCCAATATTAACGTCCTTACCTATATAGCAATTTGCTCCAACATATACCCCTTGCCCCAATCCAACTCCTTGCTCAATCACAGCAGAAGGATGTATCCCTTTTTTCTTTTCCTTAGAAATGAAAAAATGATCTATAACCCTCAAATAATCCAAACGGGGATTCGCTGATAATATATGAGGGCATTTCAACTTATTTTGATAGCCATTTATAGCTATTACTAAAATATCCAAATGATCATTCAACTTTTCCACTAATTTATCACTATACTTTTTGGCAAAAACAATACTATTAGGCTCTATTTTATCTAACGTGGAAAAAAAACGAATACCTACATTTTTTCCAACATACTTTTTCTGTAAAAAAGTAGCCACTTTAACACAATCAACTATTTCCATATTAATTTAGAATCGATTTACAAATAAATAACATCTTATTTATACCTATTCACACTCTCGACAAACTCTTCGACATCCACGTTATTTGTTGACAAACGCAAACAAATAACGACTTGTATTAGTGAATAAATACAAATTTTGAATTCTATCTAGTATGCAATACAAGCAAGAGATGTTAATCACATACTTTCTCATAAAGATCTAATAATTCACTCTCCTGAGATTGCCAATTATATTTTTCCACATATGCCTTATACCCATTTCTACCCATTTGCATTGCCTCTTCTTGATGCTTTAACAAATACAAAATAGCATCTGTTATTTCCTTTATATTTAAAGGATTAACACAAATACCACATTTATATTTATCGACAATATCTTTATGATATTTAAAATCCGTACATATAAACGGGATCGAGCATTTCATATATTCAAATAATTTCGTCACCCCCAATGAGCCTTCATCATCATAATTTACCGCACAATAATTTTCTATGATTATTCCAATCTTTGTTCTCCTGTATAAATCCTCTACCTCTTCTTGAGTTATCACTCCTAAATAAATTACTTTCTGCCAAGCAGGCAAACTTTTCAGACTTTCTAAATAAGAATTTGCTCTTCCCGCTAAAACATACTTCACATTTTCAATATCTTCTATAGCCTTTATTAAATTATGATGTAGTCGCTCCGTAGAAATCGTTCCGGCAAAAGCTAATATATTTTCCCGCTTTAAATAATCATCATTTTTCTTAATATCTTCACAGCCATCTAATAACGGATAATTTGTTACCAATTTAACCTTCTTCACATATTCAAGTCTTTTTTCCATTTGAGGAGTTACAACAATAACCGCATCTAACAGTTTCAACACTTTTGTTTCATACCTAACATAAGCCCAAGATACAAATTTTCGAAAAACTGAAGGGATCCATGTTTTGGTCATAATATTAACAGGATAATCTTCATGCATATCATATATGACCTTTTTTCCCCTCCTTTTCAACTTACTTGCGAATCTCAATAAATCAGGATCATGAAAATGATATACGTCTGCATTCAGGGACAAAGCTTTTTTATATACTGAATTAGCAGTACATAACATTCTACGAATTCGTCCTTTTTTTTCATATTTAACACCTAGAATATGCACTCCATTTCTCAACTCATCTTTTGTTCCAGGAGCAACTAGATAAACATCATACCCCATTTTCACTAAAGAACAACATTCCTTATAAAAAATCCGACCATCGTATGGTGGATGTGCACTAGTAAAATGACAAACTTTTAACATTGTATTATTTCTCAAACATATACGCAACGATATCCCTGTAAATTTCCATATATAAAGAATTACTTGTTCTATAAAAATTATCATTATGCCACAAAAAAACGAACTCTCCTTTATATCTTTTTACCGTATCAACGAGTGCAAATACGTCTTTTTTTACAACATCAACATCTTTACTACTCTCAAAAACAGCCACGTCCATCACACCCAAAGGACGAACGAGCAAATCCATCTGCCTTCGTTTTAAAACATCAAAAAACGGATAAGGATAACATATACCACAACGGAAACCGCCCCTAGAAGCAAAACCCAATCCCGAATCGTACTTTAAGCCAGCTCTTTCCCATATACACAACGTGTGGGGCAAATCATACAACAAAAAATGTTGCCTACCTCCCTGTATTTGCGAGTACACTTTTTTCAATCGTTCCACCTCACATCCAAATTGCTTTGAATTATTAAATGTATTTTTAGACGGGTGAATCCCTATTTCATGCCCTTGAGATACAATATTGGCAATGATTTTTTTCACTCTCTTATCACGGATGTCATATCGTGCATCAAATTCTGAAGAATGAGAAGGCATAAAATAAAATGCATTTTTTAATCCGTAACGCCTACTATAATCCATCAATTCATCGAATGTATCAAACGGATCCTTCATTTTTCCTAACTGGAAACGAACATAATTTTTACACGTTCGGAAAAATTCATTCAAACTCTTACGATGTAAAACATCTCCAGCAAGATTTTTACAAAAATTTTTCAATGATGCATATCGAAACAAATCGTCCACATCATGTGTTATAAATGGATGAAATTTTTGATCCAGCCCTTTTACCTCGACTCCAATAGATTCCAGTAAATTTCGTAATAATTCGATATATTCATTTACAATAGGTCTGTTATAAATATGGTGTTTCACAACAAACATCTCGTTTTCATCACAACGTCCGAACTTATCTTTAGGTAAAAAAAGTTCCTCCCAACGAGTAAGCATGAAGAATGATGAAGCAAAAACATCTAATCCGCAACAAACATAGTCTTCCTGTATTACAAGTTCATTTTTCCCATAAATCATAGGAATCTTTCGATCGTTACCATAGGGACAATCAAACCATGAGATGTTTTTTGGTATATTATGCTTGGACAAATAATTTTCCTGAGTCCATTGAGCAAAAAAACAATCTTGAATTTCTAATATCTTATTGCCGAATTTAAAACGATACTTACCATCTACATAAACATCATCAACTTTCACCCCAAGTTGCATAACGTCATTCATCAAATAATTGACGATGTAAATTCTTTCTACAAAATATTCAAACATAACGCTCGACTAATTTCTTGAACCTCGCACATTCTCTATGCAAGCTTGTTAACATCTTGTCCTCTCTTTTTTAAAAGAAGCAAAAAACAGAAATAAATACATCCAGACTCCCGGTTTCACCAAATAACCATCCCCCACCGTCATCGTGGTTGTCATGAAAGCAGAATAAAAAACAAACATCAGATCCCGATAATAGTAATCCCGGATATTTCGAACCCGGATAATTGATAAAACAAAAAATAAACCGATTATGAGACCGACAATAATACCATGATTTAGCATCAACTCTAACCAGCCGTTATGAGTTGTGGTCACAGATTCATCATCCTCATGCCCTGACGCCCGTGACAACGGCACAATTTCCCCTCCAACACCCCACCCTAATACGGGTTTCTCAAATAATAATTCCTTAGACTTTCTCCAGATAACTTCTCTCCCCGAAAGATCTGTCACTTCATCTTGAAATAACAAAATTAATGTCCTACTATAATAATTTTTAGAAGACAAATAATTAAGGATCGCTCCTCCTATCTGGTCTTTATAAATACTATAGCAACATCCAAACAGGAATAATAATCCTATAATTAAAACTTGTTTCACTTTTGATTTTATCGAGTAAAATAAATTCAAAATGACAAACACGCCTAAACACAATAACGAACCTCTCGAACCATACAATACGATCAACAATATTTCACCCAAACTCAATAGAAGAAAAAAGAATTTACGTCTCCGGATATATTCATTCAAATGTAACAAAAGTGGCAAAATCATTGAACTTGAAAAAAACATGTTGTAATGCGTATCACCAGTAGAAGGCGAAAAAACAATCAAGGATAAAATTCCAGCAATCCAATAGGATGCCTTCAACAATGTTTCATACAAAATCTTTTTATCACAAACTGAATAAATACATATTCCAATAGGTAAACAAAAAAAGAAGGTCCATAAAGCGTAACTTTTGATAGCCTCTAACTCATAAATATTCTGAATGACACTTTTCATGTATAAAAAAAACAACACGAAAAATGTCACGCACAAAACTTTTCCTGATCGTCGAATAACAATTTTACAAACTCTTAGTAAAGCGTAATAAAAACATAATCCCCCGATCCCGCTCACAAGCCCCCATACACTTTGAGGCAATGTGAAATAAAGTTTTATTGATGCATTCAAAGCACTTACGATCAGCCACACGACTATGGCAAGACTTATTTTTTGATCTTCCCTATAAAATCTATCACAAAAAACTTTCAACTTAACATTCAATTTTACGCAAAATACACTTTCAACTTTCCAAGAGTATTACACTTTTATAAAACATCGTCATCCATATATAAAACGTCGGGCAGGATTAGTTCTTATGTATTCAATGACTTCTCTTGTCCTCTCCCCGAACAAGGGTCCATTATACATTTGCTGATATTCGATTTGTTGTGAATTCAAATTTATTTCTATAACCTTAATACGTCCGTCTATATCTACCGTAAAATCCCAACCTATTAATTTTACAAATGGTAATCTAGAATGTAATTCTATTGCTTTTTCCTTTATTAAAGCATAATATTGTATCTGACATTGATCAAATCTCACACCCTGTGGAGAATACAAAAATTCTTTAGAAGCTCCATCAACAGCACGAGGATGGAGGCGACCATCGGGCATTATTCCCACTAACATTCCTCCAGAATTCAAATTATCAACCCGCATCTCCCCCTGACCCATTCTCAAAAACGAAGATAGTACAGATACTTTCCCATTCAAATTCAACGACACCAACCTTACTGTATTAACGGATTTATTATTAAATCGAGCAAAATCGGGATGTTGTTTAATGACATTTTGAACAACAATATCCAAGTTATCTCTATGAAAAATTTCTTGTAAAAGTTTCTGTTTTTCTTGAATTGATTTATGAAATAATGAAATAAACTCGACACCATTTCCTCCCCCTGAAGCAATTGAATACTTAACAATAATTTCATCTTCCGCATATACTAATAAACAAGCGTCATTTTCAGATATTGGATTTCCATTTCCATCATAAATATTACCTTCTATACGATTTACAATTATTCGCGGCAAATATTCTTTATTAATAAACTTATCTAGAATACCTTTATGTGCCATACAATTCACATACATAATTGGATTAAATACCACCTCAACTAACGCATTAAATACTTCATTCGGGACATATAATGGATTAAAATCACCCGTACAATTTTTATAGTATATGAACCATTTATACGAGTAAGGTACATTCAAACCATCCCATATTTCTTTTATTGCAAAAATTTCTTCTTTCCGCAATTTTTCTTTTTTACAACCATATAATTTCAATTTTCTATTGGCTAATTTTACATATCCTTTACTTATATAAGAATATATACATCTATTAAACCATGAAATGAACATCAGCTTTACAAAATTTCTCATAACGCAAATATTTTTTTCAACCTAATGCATATTCGTCTTGCTTCATTTAAATATATCTGGAATTCTTCCACGATAAAATATTTAGATAGAACTAAATACAACGAACTATACATTAAAGTTTTAACACATAACTGAACGAATGGTTCTAATGGTGGGATACAATAATACAGGCAATAACTTCCTCCCCCGCATAATAAACTTAACACCAATATATCTAAAATATCTGAAATTTGTTTCTTAAAACCATATTGAGGAATAACCTGCTTCGTGTACGCAACACTTATAAAAAAAAAGAGATAAGGAACAATTGCAACTCCTATAACCATTAATAACCACAAATTCCCTATATATGCAGCCAATAAAATCAAAACAAAACCAACACTTTGTTTTAATAATCGACTAAAAAAATATAACTTGGAACAACCTTGTGCTAATAAAATTGTATTATTCAACTGGATAGAAGATAACATTATTCCCCCAGAACAAGCTATTTGAAATAAAGGAACAGCTTCCATCCATTTTTCTGTATACAAGACTTGAAACAATGGATCTGCAATAAAAATCAACAATATCATCAAAGGGAAATTAATCCATACCAAACATCGAATTGTTTTTCGAAGTCCTGTTAACAATTTCTGTGCGTTATCCTGCACACTCGAAAAAACAGGAAATACGACCTGTCCTACAATCATCGTGAGCGTCTGGTTAGGAACACTCTCCAAAGTTCTTGCCTGCGTGTAAAGACCTAATGTTTTGGATGAAAAAGACTTTCCGATAATCAAAGATATTCCGTTTGAATAAACCGTATCAACCAAATTTGATAACAAAACCATCGAACCAAAATTAAACTGCGCTTTCAAGGCCCTTTTTGAAAATACCCAAGAAGGTTTCCATGAAGTGGATATAAACAATATTACCGATTTCGTCATACTAATAGTTAATGATTGGATCACCAAACTCCATACCCCAAACGAACAAAAAGCACATGCCACACCAACACAGCACCCAACCGAAGATGAAACAATCGATACAATACCCAAGTATTTAAAATTTAACTCTCGTTTAATCTTCGCAATTTGAACTACACTTAATGCATTTATAATTAAAATGGAACCTAAAACACGCAGTAAATCAGCCAATAATGGGGTTGAATAGAAATTAGCAACACTTGGTGCTGAGAAATATAACACTACATATAAAATGATCGCTAAAATTATGTTTACATGAAATGCCGTCGAATAATCCTCGTCGTTTATCGTCCTTTTTTGAATTAATGCCGATGTAAATCCACCATCAACGATGATACTTGCAATAGCAACGAAAACCATAATCATCCCAATCAAACCAAAATCGTTCGGGCTTAATAAACGAGCCAAGAAAAGATTGGACAAAAACATAATAAATGTGTATCCGAACCTCTCCACCGCACTCCACACCATCCCAGAAATTGTTTTTTCCTTCAGACCGATCATTTAACCAACATTTTTTTTATTAATGCCACTTGATTAAGAACTGTCAATGCGTTTATGTCATTCTTAAGAAATGCAACATATTTTGTAGCATCTTTGGTCAGTTTTCCTTTCAACATTTCCGTCCACAAGTAATAGTTATTTGGGTCATAATACTTTTTAAACAAATCGAAATGAATAGATAACCAGCATTTCAATCTATCTTTTATTCCATGAGGGAGCTTCATTTTTGCCAAAAGTTTCATAGTTCTAGAACTCGGTTTATAAATAGCTACACCTAAAGGGATAAAATATCCTTCGAACATATATTGATTATATAAAACTTGATAGTATTTTTGCTTCCATTCGACTGATAACCAAAAATCGGATAATTCATCATCCCACAATGGAATTCTCCAATCAACACCGAAATAATCATAGACCCTTACAGCGTTTACAATAAAATTGGCCTGCCGATTTTGAATATTCCAATTATTAAAAAGATCACATGCAAGATTTACATCATGAGATGAAATCGTTCGATTCAAATCATCTCCTAAATATCTAATAACACCCTTTCTATATTTCCTCTTCAGCACATTCCAACCATAATATTTTTCATATATCAATCGGGCAACAGTCCTATGCGTGGTCAGTAACTCGTATGGCACCTGATCACCTCCTAATATCTCTCCACTATGCCCTGGAATAATCACAGCATTATCTGGCACAATCCCTTTTTCTCTTAATCTCTTAAAAGCAATAAAATCTTGTGTATGCGATATTGTATTTAGATTCATCGCAAACAGCATGTAGTCGTTGTATTCATCACTTTTAAGAAAGTCCATTTTCAACTCATCAGTATATTCTATATAATACCAAGGAAATCCCAATTGCTTTGCCACTTGTTTCGATATTGAGACTTCATAACTCGCCTTGTCTCCATAAGTAAAACAGGATATGTTAGGAATGTTAAATTTTTTGCATAAACAGGCCAATAAACGGGAGTCATACCCACCACTCAAAGGAATAAATATTGGTCGGTCTCCAATCGATTTTATCATCCGTAAAAAAGCTTTATCCATAACCTCGACTCCTTCTTTCAAAATCTCCTCATCTGTTCTGTTCTTTTTCTGCTTCACGTAAATATGCCGATGATAATGAATCACTTCTGCCGTTTCATTTATCTTCACGTAAGAACCTGCCATTACAATTTGACAATGTTCAACCAAAGTCGCATCCCCATGTAAATAACCACACGATAAATAAGTCAAAATAGCAAGTTCGTTTAATTCTAAATGTTGTTCCGACTCCAATATCCTCCCTGCCTGATCTGTAACGATCCACCCCTCCAATTGCCACATATAGAGAAGCGGGTAACTTTTCAATTTATCGGCAATCAAGTATGTCGTTCCATCATAATTTATGATCGCACTAAAATTTCCATTCAATTTTAATAATAAATCAGCTAAAAACCCTTGTTTAATACCCTCCACAAACTTGTTATATAACTCGCCCTCCCCCAAAAGATTTTTCCCTAGAAAAGCAAAACCTTTTACATAACTCACCCCAAACGTTTTCCAAGATTTTCCCCCATTATTAAACAATTCAATTTTCATACTCCATGCAAATATTTATCTTAACCAAGTTTACATTTTAACAGTATTTGTAGGAAAGGATTTCTAGTCAAGATCTTATTAATAAAAAAATAAGGAATTTGTATTGTATTAAATCTACGGTAAGCATTTTCAACCTCCTCTATCATACTCCCTCCCATATTGAAAAATAATTCTTTAGACCAAGCAAACTTCAACGCCTCATGGAATAATAAAGCTCCAGCCTCTCCTTCTCCATGGAATATTGCTGTATTTATCCCATATACACATGTCTTATCCCAAACGATAAATGTTATAGCTAATAACTTATCACTACAATCTTTTATCGCTATAATTTTTCCAATATCATGTTGTTGAGAGAAAGAGATTATATTGCTTAACAACTGGTGTGAATATGAAATTTTTTGATTTAAAAAAGCCAAACAATCTATATGAAATTTATAGAATAGATCAACAGATACATCATTCACAACACGAAACCCTTTTTTTATCGCTCTCTTGATATTTTTCCGTTTATCTTCAGAATATGTTTTTAATAATTCGTTTTCATCCTTTATTTTCAAATCATTAAACATATAAGTATAATGCGTCGTTTGTCTATAATTTTTCCAATAAAAAGGTAACCAATTTGTATATTTATAATCAAACGATTGTTGATAAAATACAATTGGCAATTTTTCCAATTGCACGATCAAAGCCGTTATCACCTCCTTCTCATAGGACAATTTCTTTTCATATTTTTGACCCTCTGGATATTTAATTATGACTCCGCTATTTTGCGTGAATTCTGGTTGTGTAATATACGAAAGTCCAAATTTCTTTTTCACATAGTAAGGTAAAGCCCCTAATATTTCCTCATTTTTCTCGTACAACAACACGTCCCAATAGCCATCAATACAAACCGCATCCATCCACCATGGTTGTGAGAAAATAGGGACGAAGTCATTCTGTTCACAAAAAATAGTGTACTTTTCTTTATTTGTCATAACCAATCATATATTGCCAAATCGGAATATTTAAAATATTCTTACACAAAAATTCAGTATTCTTCATTGAAGTTTCACATTTTATACCGCATTCAGCATGCCGATAATATGTATGGAGTGGTGTCGACCAATTAAAATTTCCGACCTCTAAATGTTTTAATTTCAAATCATTTTTATATTTTCCACTTCTATCAACTAGCGATAATCTGTTCCAAACAACATTTCCTACATGGTTTACCTCATTCAATATATCTTGAATAAAATCAGGGTAATCGTATGAAACAACACCGTTAGCTCTTTCTCGTTGAATAGCTATCAAATTCAGTTTATCTTTTCTTATTCTAGAAATCTTTTCTGTCGCACACAACATATACCCAATTTTATCCCCTATACGCAAAAATAGAATTGGTAATATACAACAAACATGATAAATGACCCAAGAAGGAATTCTTAATGCAAGCAACAGACGTGTGAAA
>UMEX01004641.1_pt1 | contig 15074 bp, 15 predicted proteins | sample 1964871 | NCBI WGS metagenome assembly UMEX01 (sample SAMEA4836032, study PRJEB28245) | human gut metagenome | biome: gut microbiome; material: fecal sample | place: Denmark | collected 2008
ACTGCCAAGAACCGGGCGGGCCAGGAGATGAACGAGAACCTGCTGAACCTGGAGCGGGCGGTGGCCAAACTGGACCAGAAGCGGGCCACCTCCGCCATGGAGGAAAAGCAGATCCTGGACCGGCTGTGGGAACACTACGAACTCTCCCACTCCGACGCCCAGGCACAGCGGATCGAGCTGGAGAGCGTGCCCAAGGCCAACCGGCGGATCGGGGAGCTGAAGCGGGACATCACCGCCCTGGGCACCCCAAACATCGGGGCCATCGACGAGTTCCAGCGGGTGAACACCCGCTACACCTACCTGACGGACCAGCGCAACGATGTGGAGAAGGCCAAGGGCGAGCTGCAGAACATCATCGGCGAGATCACTGAGGAGATGACCAAGATTTTCGCCGAGCAGTTCAAGCTGCTGTCCGAGAGCTTCCAGACCACCTTCCAGGAGCTCTTCGGGGGAGGGACGGCCAGATTGGAACTGGAGGACGAGGAGGACATCCTGGGCTGCGGCATCGAGATCAAGGCCCAGCCGCCGGGAAAGACCCTCAAGACCATCTCCCTGCTGTCCGGCGGCGAGAAGGCCTTTGTGGCCATCGCGCTGTATTTCTCCATTCTGAAAGTCCATCCAACGCCCTTCTGCGTGATGGACGAGATCGAGGCGGCCCTGGATGACGCCAACGTCACCCGCTACGCCCGCTATATGCGGACGCTGGCAGGCCGGACCCAGTTCATCGTCATCACCCACCGCCGGGGAACCATGGAGGAGGCCGACGTCCTCTATGGCGTCACCATGCAGGAGCAGGGCGTGAGCAAGATCCTGACCATCAATCTGAATGACATGGCGAAAGAGCTGAAGATCAAATAAGGAGCGGAATCCATGAAGCGCAAGCATAAACAGATACTGATCATCTGGGTGGGCCTGCTGGCAGGCCTCCTTATCTTCCGGGGCGGATGGATGACCTATGCAGGGCTGCTGATTTTCCTTTTGGATCTGGGGCTGGTGTGGTGGCTGCTGCGCTGCCCCCACTGCGGAAAGTCCGTTCGGGAGCTCCGACCGGATAAGACCTGCCCATACTGCGGCAAGAAAGTGGAGTGAACGGCGACCCGGCGCAAGAGGATTTGAAGCGATTGGGAGGACGATCTCATGACACTGCGCAGATGGACGATCCTGAGCGTTATCCTGCTAGTCCCGGGATTTGTTCTGCAGTTCCTCAGCAGGACCGTATTTGTACCGGAGGCGGGCGTGATCGGGGGACTGCTGCTGGCGGCGGGCCTTGCGATCCAGTTGTTCGTGATCCGCTGCCCGGAGTGCGGGGCACATCTGCCGCTTTTTCCCGGCGAATACTGCAAATACTGCGGAAACAGGTTGGACTGGGATAAGCCTCTCCGGCGCTGATTTCCGATTTGGGAGGATACCATGGGCTTTTTTGACAAGCTGAAAAAGATCACCACAAATCTCTTCTCCGGCTTCTCCGAGGCGGACGAGGCCTTTTTCGAGGAGTTGGAGGAGACGCTGATCCTGGCGGACCTGGGCATGGACACGGCGCTGGACGCCGTGGAAAAACTCCGCACGAGGGTCCGGAAGGAGAAGCTCCAGGACCAGGAGGCGGTCAAGGCCGCCCTCCGGGACATTTTGGCGGAGGAGATGGACGTGGGCGGCACGGAGCTGGATCTCTCGACCCGGCCTGCTGTGGTGCTGTTCATCGGCGTCAACGGCGTAGGCAAGACCACGTCCATCGGCAAACTGGGCTATCAGCTGAAAAGCGAGGGCAAGCGGGTCCTCTTCTGCGCGGCGGACACCTTCCGGGCCGCAGCGGCGGACCAACTGCAGATCTGGGCGGAGCGGGCCGGCTGCGAACTTGTGCGCCAGCACGAGGGGGCTGACCCCGGCGCGGTGCTGTTCGACGCCCTGCAGGCTGCCAAGGCAAGAGGGGTGGATGTGGTGCTGTGCGACACTGCCGGCCGCCTCCACAACAAGGCTAACCTGATGGCGGAGCTCGCCAAGCTCTCCAAGATCATCGACCGGGAATGCCCCGGCGCCGCACGGGAGACGCTGCTGGTGCTGGATGCCACCACCGGACAAAACGGCCTGATCCAGGCCCGCCAGTTCAAGGAGGCCGCAGGACTCACCGGCATCGTGCTGACGAAGCTGGATGGCACGGCCAAGGGCGGCATCGTCATCGCCATCGCCAAGGAGCTGGGCGTACCGGTGAAGCTGGCCGGTGTGGGCGAGGGGGTGGACGACCTGAAGGCCTTCGACGCGAAGGAATATGTGGAGGCCATTATTTGAGCGGCAGCAGAGAGACAAGGATCACCATTTGGAATCGGAGAAAACTGATCTCTGTGTCGTCGCAGCAGATGTACTTTCGGATCCGCGGGGCGCTTTCAGATGCCGGGCTCTCCAGCGGCACCAGGACCCGGGGCCTATACGCCGCGGCTGCCCGCCGCAGCAGGGGGCCGCTCCGACTGCTGTACAGGACAGCGTCCTGACCTACACCATCTATGTTCACAGAGATGACTATGACCGTGCGTTCGCGGCGATCCAGTCCTCTCTGCGGGGAAAATGAAAAGGAGCGCATACCATGACCAGACAAGACGGACGGGCATTTGACGAGCTGCGCCCGATCAAAATCACCCCTGATTTCGTAAAATTCGCGGAGGGCAGCTGTCTCATCCAGTGCGGCGACACCATGGTTCTCTGCTGCGCCAGCGTGGAGGACCGGGTGCCGCCCCATGTGCCGGAGGGCACCGGCTGGGTGACGGCGGAGTACTCCATGCTGCCCCGGGCCAACCGGGAGCGCAGCAAGCGGGACATCGCCAAGCTGAAGCTCTCGCCCCGCAGCGCAGAGATCCAGCGGCTGGTGGGCCGTTCCCTCCGGGCCGCCGTGGACCTGGCGAAGCTGGGGGAGCATACCATCACCATCGACTGCGACGTGCTCCAGGGCGACGGCGGAACCCGCACCGCCTCCGTCACCGGCGGCTTTGTGGCGCTGGCTCTGGCCTGCCGGAAGCTGGTGGAGGAGGGCGTGCTGGCCTCCAATCCCATCCGGCATTTCGTCACCGGGGTGTCTGCGGGAATCGTCGGGGAGACCCTTATGCTGGATTTGCAGTACAGCGAGGACAGCCGTGCCCAGGTGGACCTGAACTGTGTGATGAATGAGCTGGGGGAGATCATCGAGCTCCAGGGCACCGGCGAGGGCCGGGCCTTCACACCCCAGGAGCAACAGGAGCTGGTGCGCTTGTGCGCCAAGGGCAACCGGGAGCTGCTGAAGCTCCAGCGGGAGATTTTGAAGCGATAAAACCACAAATTGAAAGAAGAAGATGGTTTCCGTGGCGCAGGTATTCGAGATGATTATGCTGATCTGCTTCGGCCTGTCCTGGCCCTTCAACATCACAAAGTCCGTGCGCTCCCGTACTGCAAAGGGCAAGAGCCTATGGTTTGAGGTGTGCATCATCGTGGGCTATCTCTGCGGCTTGGCGGGGAAGTTCATCAGTGGAAATGTCACCTATGTGGCGGCTTTTTACATTCTGGATATCACCATGGTCACCATCGACCTGGTGCTGACCATCCGGAACAAGCGTCTGGACCGTGCGGCGGAAAAGGAGGAGACGGTATGAAATTCGTGTTGGCAACCCATAACCCCGGTAAGCTGAAGGAGATGGCGGATATCCTCTCCGGACTGGGGGTGGAAGTGGTGAGCCCCGCAGACGTGGGAATCTCCGTAGACGTGGAGGAGACCGGCACCACCTTTGCGGAAAACGCCATGCTGAAGGCCAAGGCCATCTGCGCGGCCAGCGGGCTGCCCGCCATCGCGGACGACTCCGGTCTCTGTGTGGACGCCCTGAACGGAGGACCCGGCGTGTATTCCGCCCGTTACGGCGGGGAGGAGCTGGACGACCGGGGGCGGTATACCCTGCTGCTGCAGAACATGCGGGGACAGACTACCCGGGCGGCCCACTTCGCCTGCGCCATCGCCTGCGCCTTTCCCGGCGGGGACGAGCTGACGGCGGAGGGCCGGTGCGACGGTGCCATCGCCTTTGCCCCCATGGGGACGGCGGGATTTGGCTACGACCCGGTGTTCCTGGTGCCGGAGAAGGGCAGGACCTTCGGCCAGCTGACGGCAGAGGAGAAGGGCGCCATCTCCCATAGAGGAAAAGCTCTGCGGGCATTTTCGGAGAAACTGGCAACTTATTTGAAAAAATAACCGTCTACCTTTGATGAGGAGGGAACTGCGGTGAAAACGACCGGACGCTGCCCCAAATGCGGCAGCGCGGACCTGCTGGCAGTGGAGCCGGGGCTGTACAATTCTTTTCCCATCGGTTTTTTGTAAATGCAAAAATTCAGAGGTATGTCTGCCGCAGCTGCGGCTATACAGAAGAGTGGATTGCCCAGGAGTCTATGGAGAAGCTGCGGCAGTCTACCTGGCATGACGAAAAATAAAAAAGACCGGGGCCATTTCCCGGAATAAAGGAGTATACATGGAACTGACAAGCAAACAGCGGGCCCAGCTGCGGGGCCTGGCAAACAGCATCGACACGATCCTGCAGGTGGGCAAGGACGGTATCGGGGCAAACCTCATCAAGCAGGCGGATGACGCACTGGAGGCTCGGGAGCTTATCAAGGGCCGGGTGCTGGACAACAATATCGACTACGACGCCCGCACCGCCGCGGAGGAGCTGGCCAAGGCCACCCGCAGCGAGGTGGTGCAGGTCATCGGCACGAAGTTCGTGCTGTACCGGGAGAGCCACTCCAAGCCCAGGGAGAAGCGCATCCAGCTGGTGAAGCCGGCAAAGAAGCGCCCCCAGTGACCCGGGAAGGCGCCCGATGGAACTGACGTTCCGCACTGCCGGGATCGGGGATCTGGAGCTCTTGACGGAGAGCCGCCTCCGGGCCATCCGGACCTACCGGCACCTTTCGGAGACGGCGGCGCTGCCGCATGGCCTGCCGGATGCGGTCCGGGATTACTACCGCCAGGCCCTGGCGTCCGGCAGCCACATTGCGCTTCTGGCGCTGGCGGGAGAGCGGCTGGCCGCCACCGGCGGCCTGGACCTCCGCCGGGAGATGCCCTCCTATCACAATCCCGCGGGTCTGTCCGGCCATATCATGAACATCTGGACGGATCCTGCCTTCCGAGGCCGGGGGATCGCATGGCGGATGCTGGATCTCCTCACGGCAGCGGCCTGTGAGCGGGGCTGTTTGACGGTTTCTCTCCACACCACCGCCATGGGCCGCCCGCTGTATCAGCGGTATGGCTTCACCGCCACGGATGACGAGATGGAGTTGGAGCTTCCGGCGGAAAAATCTGAACCATAAAGAGGAATCGCGTATGAAGATCGGCGTTTACGGCGGGACGTTCAACCCGCCCCACCTGGGCCATGTGACCGCGGCCCGGGCGGTATTCGAGCTGCTGAAGCTGGACCTGCTGCTGCTGGTCCCGGACCGGGAGCCACCCCACAAGGCGCTGCCAGCGGGCAGCCCCACTCCGGAACAGCGGCTTGAGATGACCCGCCTGGCGGGGGAGCAGCTGGGCCTGGGGGACCGGGTCCAGGTACTGGATCTGGAGCTGAAGCGGACGGGGCGGAGCTATACCTCCGACACCCTGGCCCAGCTGAAGGAGCGGTACCCGGAGGACGAGCTGTGGCTGCTGATGGGCACGGACATGTTCCTCACCATCCAGACCTGGCACGAAGCGGAGAAGATTCTGTCCCTGGCGGGGATCGCCACCTTCGGCCGAACGGAGGCGGACACGGAGGAGCTGTTCTCCGTTCAGCGGGACTATCTGTACCGGACATATCCCCAGGCCCGGATCTTCACCCTCACCATCCCCGGCGTGGTGGATGTGTCCTCCACAGACCTGCGAACCATGCTGGCGAAGGGAGAGGGCGTGAATCTCCTGCCTCCGGCGGTGTACGGCTATATCCTGCGGGAGGGACTGTACGGCACCCGGGCGGATTTGAAGCGCCTGCCCCTGCGGGAGCTGCGGCCGATAGCTCTGAGTTATTTGAAAAACAAGCGCATCCCCCACGTGCTGGGCACGGAGCAGGAGGCCATCCGTCTGGCGGAGCGGTACGGCGCCGATGTGGAGAAGGCCCGGGTAGCGGCACTGCTGCACGACTGCACAAAAAAGCTGAACATGGAGGAGCAGCTGGAACTGTGCGGCCGGTACGGCATCCAGCTGGACGAGCTGGAGCAGAAGGCCCTGAAGCTTCTCCACGCCAAGACCGGCGCGGCCATCGCCCGGGACGTGTTCGGTGTGGACGATGAAATCTACAACGCCATCTGGTGGCACACCACGGGCCATGCCCACATGACCCTGCTGGAAAAAGTGATCTATCTGGCGGATTATATCGAGCCCTCCCGGAATTTTCCGGGGGTAGACAAACTCCGCGCTGTGTGTTATAAAGACCTGGACGAGGGCCTGCTGATGGGCCTGGAGATGACCATCGAAGAGATGACCGAAATGGGAAACCCTGTGCACCACGCCACCATTGAGGCGCGGGACGCATTGAAAGGATAGAGAGATAGTGGATAGAGAAAACGGAAAGCATCCGGCGGGCGGGACGCCGAAAAAGAGCAGACCCAAGAAGCCGAAGAAACCGAGCCGCCTGACGCGGCAGCAGAAGCTGCTGATCGCGGTAGCCGTGGTACTGGCCATCGTGCTGATCGCGGTGGTGGCCTGCCAGAGCCTGTTCGTTCGCCCGGATCTGCCGGACAAGAACGCGGATGCGGACAGCGAGACCCAGGAAGAGGAGATCGACTGGGGCGAAGGGACCCGACCCCGCAGCGACGGGGAACGGAAGAGTCAGGACTATTACACGGTCCTGATCCTGGGCCGGGACACGGGGGGCGGCGGCAACACGGACACGATGCTGCTGGCCAGCTACGACGTGACCAACCAGAAGGCCACGGTGATGTCCATTCCCCGGGATACCATGGTGAATGTCTCCTGGGATATCAAGCGCATCAACTCCGTGTATAACTACTATGGCGGCGGAGACCGGGGGATCCAGTATCTCTACAAGGAAATCGCCCAGCTGGTAGGCTTTGAGCCGGACTATCAGGTGGTTGTGGAGTGGGACGCCGTGGGCCAGATCGTGGACGCCATGGGCGGCGTCTGGTTCGACGTGCCACGGAACATGAACTACGACGATCCTTATCAGGACCTTCACATCCACCAGGAGAAGGGCTACCGCCTGCTCACGGGGGACGACGCCATGCAGGTGCTCCGCTACCGCCACGACAACGACATGCGCTACGGCTATCCGGACGGCGATCTGGGCCGCATCAAGACCCAGCAGGCGTTTCTGACCGCCATGGTGGACCAGCTGCTGCAGATCAAGAACGTCACAAAGATCAACCAGTTCATCCAGGTGTTCCAGAACAATGTGGAGACAGACCTGAGCTTCCAGAATATCCTATGGTTTGCCCAGCAGGCGATTCTGGGTGGGCTGAGCATGGAGAACGTGGAGTTTGTCACCATGCCCAACCGGACCGCATCCTGCTGGAGCCGCACCTATCACAACTATCAATCCTACGTGGTGCCCAGCGCGGATGAGCTGCTGGAGCTGGTGAACACCAAGCTGAGTCCTTATACGGAGGTATTCACCCTCAGCGACTTGGACATTATGTCCGTCAACTCTGACGGCAGCATCAGCTCGTCCACCGGCCATGTGGAAGACAGCCGGGCGGCCCGGCCGCCGGTGAAGCCTACCACGCCCAGCAAGCCGGAGGAGGAGACGCCCACGGTGGATGAGAACGGTAATCCCATCGATCCGGACACCGGCCTGCCGGTGACGCCGGATGGCGGAACCACGGACCCGGGGACGGGCGGGACCACAGACCCGGGCTCTGGCACGACGGATCCCGGAACAGGGACAACGCCCGACGGCGGGACAGATCCCGGCACCGGCGGCGGGACCACAGGACCTGACACCGGAGAAGGAACCACCGGCACCGGCACCGACGGGACCACCGATCCGGGTACGGGCACAAGCGGGACTCCGGACGGCGGCACGCCTGACGCAGGCGGAGGAACGACCGATTCGGGCACTGGAGACAGCCAGGCCTCCGGCACCGGAGATGGAGGCGGCGATGCTGCCGCAGAAGAGGCTCCGGATGACGGCTTTATCATCGTGAGCTGAACGACGGAAAAGGGGTGGCACCATGGCGGACCAGATGGATGGAAAAGGACGTCCCCCAAAGAGACGGTCCGGACTGACCAGGGGGCAGAAGGGGCTGATCGCCGCAGCCGCAGTTCTGGCTGTGGCCCTGGCGGGGGTCCTGGCCTGGCAGAGCCTGTTCGTCCGGCCGGACCTCAACACCGGCAAGACAGAGCCCCAGGAGACGGAAGAACCCACCGATCCGGTGGAGGAGATCGACTGGGGCGAGGGGACCCGCCCCCGCAGCGACGGGGAGCGGAAGAGTCAGGACTACTACACAGTTCTGATCCTGGGCCGGGACACGGGGGGCGGCGGCAATACGGACACGATGCTGCTGGCCAGCTACGACGTGACCAACCAGAAGGCCACGGTGATGTCCATTCCCCGGGACACTATGGTGAATGTCTCCTGGGATATCAAGAAGATCAACTCTGTTTACAACTGGTACGGCGGCGGAGACCGGGGCATCCAGTATCTCTACAAGGAGATTGCCCAACTGGTGGGCTTTGAGCCGGACTATCAGGTGATTGTGGAGTGGGAGGCCGTGGGCCAGATCGTGGACGCTATGGGCGGCGTCTGGTTCGATGTGCCCCGGGACATGTATTACAGTGACCCCCTGCAAAACCTCTATATCAACCAGAAAGCGGGCTACCGCCTGCTCACGGGGGACGACGCCATGCAGGTACTGCGGTTCCGGGACGGAGCCAACGGCTACAAGGACGGCGATCTGGGCCGCATCAAGACGCAGCAGGCATTTTTGACCGCCATGGTGGAGCAGCTGCTGAAGATCGAGAACATCGCCAAGATCAACGCATTTGCCGAGGTGTTTCGGGAGAACGTGGAGACGGATCTGACCCTCCAGAATATTTTGTGGTTTGCCAAAGCGGCCTTCACCGGCGGCCTGAAGCCGGAGAACGTGGAGTTCGTCACCATGCCGAACACGCCCGCCTACGCATACAGCTCCACCACCAGCAAGCTCAACGGCCGGTATTCCGAACAGTCCTATGTAACGCCCAACACCGGCCAGCTGCTGGAGCTGGTGAACACCAAATTGAGCCCCTACGCCGAGGTATTTACCCGCAGCGATCTGGATATGATGACCGTGAACAGCGACGGCTCCGTCAGCTCCTCCACCGGTCATGTGGAAGACAGCAACGCCACCCATCCCCGGTCCTACTGGCAGGCCCAGTGGACGCCCCAGGAGCCGGAGGAGGAGACGACTCCGGAGGGGGAAAGCGGCACAGGGACCGGCCCTGATGCCGGAGCACCGGAGACCGGCGGGGCGACCGGGACGCCCGGCGACGGAGAGACCACGGATCCCGGCGGAGCCACGGAGCCCGGTACGGGGAGCATCGATCCGGACACGGGAGACCTGATCGACCCGGAGACCGGCGGTATCATCGATCCCGGCACCGGGCAGATCCTGGACCCCGGTACAGGACAGGTGATCGGCCAGCTCCCGGGCGGCAGCGGAGACCCGGCAGCAGGTGAGAGCGGCGGAACCGCCCCAGAGTCGCCGGATTCCCAGCCGTCTGATGGTGAGACGGCGCCTCCTGTAGACCCAGGTACGTCCGACGGCGGAACCGCGGCCCCGGATGACGGGTTTATTATTGTAACCTGAGCGGCAGGTGTGCCGCAGATTCAAACGATCAGAAAGGATGAGTCCATGACACCCAAAGAGATGGCCCTGACTGCGGCCAAAGCCCTGGACGAGAAAAAGGGCGGCGACATCGCCGCCATCGAGATCACGGAGCAGACCACCCTGGCGGACTATTTCGTCATTGCCACCGGCAATTCCAACACCCAGATCAACGCCCTGTGCGGCGCAGTGGAGAAGGCCATGAAGGAGCAGGCGGGGGAGGATCCTCTCCGCCGGGAGGGCTACCGGGACGGCACCTGGGTCCTGCTGGACTACGGCTGTGTGGTGGTCCACGTGTTCTCCGCCGAGGCCCGGGAGTTCTATTCGCTGGAGCGGCTTTGGCACGACGGCAAGCCGGTGGATCTCTCCGGTGTGCTGACGGAGAATTGATCGCCCTTCGCGCCAAGTGGCGTGTCCAAGCGTTTTGCCGCAGGCAAAAATATGAAATGGGCAGGCTCTGCCTGCCCATTTGAGTCCAATGTGGTGCCACGCAAAACGAAGATTTTGTGGGGCGCCGTGTCCGGTGAAAAGGGGAAACATCAGCTCCGACGGCGCTGACCGCCGGAGCTTTTTTCTGCTTATCAACCCAGAGTTGCGCGATAGCTGGTGGACGCAACCGCCCGCCCCGGGTATGCTGAGACCAGCAAAACAAAAGGAGGCAACTGCAATGGCATTCAGTTCCATTATCATGCTCCCGCTGCTGCTCCTGTTTCTGGCCATCTGGGCAGGGCTCATTTATCTGCTGATCCTGCTGATCCGGGCTTTGCGGAAGTACCTGCGGGGCGGGGAGGCCCGCAGGAAAAAAGCGGAGCCCCGCCGCACCTTGGGAGAGGTCCTCAAGGCCCACCGGATGCGCTGCCAGATGACCCAGGAGTTCGTGGCGGAGGCCCTGGGGGTCAGCCGGCAGGCGGTCAGCAAATGGGAGACCGGCACGGCGGACCCCAGCACCTCCAACCTGCTGGCCCTGGCGAAGCTCTTCGGTGTGCCAGCGGAGGAGCTGCTGCGGGAGACCGCCGCCGGCGGAGCAGGGGCGTGAGCGCCCCCATGAACTCTGTTACCATTTGTAATAGAGCTGTCATGGAATTGAGGGGGAAATTTCCCGGCACCGGGCCTATCCTGTAAAACACAGATAAAAACAGAATGAGAGGTGCGCTATGAGAAAGAGAAGTATGACCGCCCTTGTGGCATCGCTGCTGCTGTTGACAGCCTGCACTGCCCCGGCGGAGAAAGCGGAGGGCCAGGTGCCTGCCGCCGATGCGGAGGCGACTGACTTCCAAGAGAGAGCGGATCCTGCGCCGGAGTCCCCGAATCTGCTGCCGGACCTGGATGTCTCCGGGCTGGAGGAGACCATGCCGGAGACGGACTTTGCGGCTTTCCGGGCGTATCTACCGGTGCTGACCGGGGAGGAGAGCTTTCGCTGGGTGGCGGGGCCATACGACGGCTATCCGGATGGAGACTGGGAGCCCTTTGACGCCGATATGGCGGCGGTCCATGACCGATACTGGAGCGATTCCGAGGCGGAGAACCCGCCGGAGACACTGACGCTGGATCGGCTGGCGGTGGCGGACATCGTAGGCGGCGAGGAGCCGGAGCTGGTGCTGCTGCTCCAGGACAGGGGCTATAATTATCTGGTGTTCCACCGAGAGAGCGGAGAGGTCTGCGGCACATCCTTTTCCGTCCGCTGGCTGATGGATCTCCAGAAAAGCGGCATCTATATGGGCTCCGGCGGGGCGGACGTCAGCTACTACTATCAGCTGTCCTTCCATGACGGCCGGTTTTGGGGGGAGGCGCTGGGCGAAAAGGTGGTGGACCGCTGCCAGTTGAACGGAATGGAGGTCAGTGAGGCGGACTTCAACACGTGGTATGAAGAGAACATGACGAACGACGTCACTTGGTACGCCTCGGACGGCGCTGTGATCCCGGAAAATATGTAGGCTGAGCGAATATTTGTGAGATTTCTGGATCGTTGGGAAGTTTGTGCGCTTTTTTCCTTGACAAAATGGGAAAATCCACATAGAATAAATCCGTTAACGACATTGATGGGAAGAAAGGCGAAATGTCCCGCCTTCAGAGAGCCGGCGGCTGCTGCGAGCCGGTGGGGGACCTTCGCGGATGACTGTTCCCGGAGTCTCCCGCCTGAACGGACATAGTAGGGTGGGACGGCAGGCCCCGTTACTGGCCGAGGCCCTCCGGGCCGTTGAGCGCCATCCGGCAACGGCTGGCGAAACCAGGGTGGTACCGCGTAGCTTTTACGCCCCTGACCGTAAGGTCGGGGGCGCTTTTACGGCTTGAAGAGGGGATTGACATCTCCTTGCCCGCAGGGGGCACACCGCATCCGTCAGGCGGCAGAGCCGCCAACGGCTGCGCAGCAGAGTGCCTTCACCAGCGGCATCAGTCACTGGCGACGCCACCCAAGGCGGTTGGGTCAAAGTATTTTTGCCACGTACAGAAGGTGAATTGCCCCGTAGAAGCAAGAGAGGACGCCCGGGGGCGCGCCGCGGCAAAAATAAATCGAACAGAGAAATCCATTCACAGGAATGAGGAGAAGGATATGAAATACGATTTTGCCAGCATTGAGAAAAAGTGGCAGCAGAAGTGGCTGGAGGAGAAGCCCTTCACCGCCGTCACCGGGGACAAGACTCGGGAGAAGTTCTTCGGCCTGATCGAGTTCCCCTATCCCTCCGGCCAGGGGCTCCACGTGGGCCACGCACGGCCCTTCACCGCCATGGACATCATCTGCCGGAAGAAGCGGATGCAGGGCTACAACGTCCTGTTCCCCATCGGCTATGACGCCTTCGGCCTGCCCACAGAGAACTACGCCGTTCAGCACCACATCCACCCCGCCAAGGTGACCCACGACAACATCGAGAACTTCCGCAAGCAGCTCCACATGCTGGGCTACTCTTTCGACTGGGACCGGGAGGTGAACACCACCGACCCCAGCTACTACAAGTGGACCCAGTGGATCTTCCTGCAGATGTTCAAGAAGGGGCTGGCCTACAAGGCCTCCATGCCCGTCAACTGGTGCACCAGCTGCAAGATCGTCCTGGCCAATGAGGAGGTCGTGGACGGTGTGTGCGAACGCTGCGGCGGCCAGGTCATCCGCAAGGAGAAGAGCCAGTGGATGCTGGCCATCACCAAGTACGCCGACCGGCTCATCGACGACCTGGACGACCTGGACTTCATCGAGCGGGTGAAGATCCAGCAGAAGAATTGGATCGGCCGGTCCGAGGGCACGGAGGTGGACTTCACCGCCACCAACGGCGACAAGCTGACGGTCTACACTACCCGGTGCGACACGCTGTTCGGCGTGACCTATATGGTCATCTCCCCGGAGCATCCCTATCTCCAGCAGTGGAAGGACCAGATCCAGAACTGGGATGCTGTGGCCGCCTATATCGAGGAGGCCGCCCGCAAGTCCGACTTTGAGCGGGGCGAGCTGAACAAGGAGAAGACCGGCGTCCGGCTGGAGGGCATCGAGGCCGTCAACCCCGCCAGCGGCAAGCACGTGCCACTGTTCGTCTCCGACTACGTGCTGATGGGCTATGGCACCGGCATCGTCATGGGCGTGCCGGGCCACGACCAGCGTGACTGGGAGTTCGCCACCAAGTTCGGCCTGCCTATCGTGGAGGTGGTCCAGGGCGGAGACATCACCAAGGAGGCCTTCACCCTGAAGGACGACACCGGCATCATGGTGAACTCCGGCTTCCTGGACGGCCTCACCGTGAAAGAGGCAATTCCCACCATGAAGAAGTGGGTGACGGAGCAGGGCATCGGCCGTCCCAAGACCAACTTCAAGCTCCGGGACTGGGTGTTCAGCCGCCAGCGTTATTGGGGCGAGCCCATCCCCCTGGTGAACTGCCCCAAGTGCGGCTGGGTCCCCCTGCCGGAGGAGCAGCTGCCCCTGCTGCTGCCGGAGGTGGACTCCTATGAGGTCACCGACACCGGCGAGAGCCCCCTCAGCAAGATGACTGACTGGGTGAACACCACCTGCCCCAAGTGCGGCGGCCCCGCCCAGCGGGAGACCGACACCATGCCCCAGTGGGCTGGCTCCAGCTGGTACTTCCTGCGGTATATGGATCCCCACAACGACAAGGCATTCGCCTCCAAGGAGGCCCTGGACTACTGGTCTCCCGTGGACTGGTACAACGGCGGCATGGAGCACACCACCCTGCATCTGCTGTACTCCCGGTTCTGGCACAAGTTCCTGTATGACATCGGCGCCGTGCCCACCAAGGAGCCCTATGCCAAGCGCACAAGCCACGGCATGATCCTGGGCGAGGGCGGCGAGAAGATGTCCAAGTCCCGGGGCAACGTGGTGAACCCCAACGACATCGTGGACCAGTACGGCGCCGACACCATGCGCCTCTATATCATGTTCATCGGCGACTTTGAGAAGGCCGCAACCTGGTCCAACGACGCGGTGAAGGGCTCCAAGCGGTTCCTGGACCGGGTGTGGAATCTGGCGGAGAGCGCCTCCGACAGCTATGATGTGACCCCCGCCAACGAGGCCGTCATCCACAAGACCATCAAGAAGGTCACAGAGGATGTGGACAGTCTGAAGATGAACACCGCCATCGCCGCCATGATGACCATGGTGAACGAGCTGAACGCCAACGGCTGCACCCGGGGCGACCTGAAGTATCTGCTCCTGCTGCTGAACCCCTTCGCCCCCCACATCACCGAGGAGCTGTGGGAGAACCTGGGCTTCGCCGCCCAGACGGGCAAGATGTGCTGCCAGGCGGAGTGGCCCGTGGCGGATGAGAGCAAGACCGTGGCCTCCACAGTGGAGCTGGCCGTCCAGGTAAACGGCAAGCTGAAGGGCACCATCTCCATGCCAACCGACAGTGAGGAGAAGGCCGTGGTGGATGCCGCCCTGGCGGTGGAGAAGGTCCGGAAGGCCACCGAAGGGATGCAGATCATCAAGACCATCCTGGTAAAGAACCGGCTGGTGAACCTGATCGTCAAGCCCGCGAAATAAGACTGCGCCCAGCGGTGCGTACAAGCGTTTTTGCCGGAGGCAACAACCTTGGGGCGGACGGCCTGTGCCTGTCCGGCTGCATTCCGATGCGGGAGCCCCGCTGGACCGGGAACCGGCCGATGCATCTGGTGGGAGCATCCCAGTTCATCCCAATCACACCAAAAGGCCGGACGGGAAATCCCGTCCGGCCTGCGCTTCAGGCCCTGCCTGAGAAAGGAGAACCTATGAGCCGTCTGGATGAATTCCTGCGCCTGCTGTGCGGCAGGTTTGACAATACCCGGCAGCTGGAGGAGCTGCGGCG
>UMEX01034036.1_pt1 | contig 15064 bp, 10 predicted proteins | sample 1964871 | NCBI WGS metagenome assembly UMEX01 (sample SAMEA4836032, study PRJEB28245) | human gut metagenome | biome: gut microbiome; material: fecal sample | place: Denmark | collected 2008
CCGCCCAGGGCTGCCATGTTCGTGGCAGCGTGCTCAGCCTTCACGAGTTCCGCAACATAGGGAGCGTAGAACTCTTGCTCGAGCTTGTACTGGGCAACGGCATCAGTCGGATACTTACCGGCTTTCTGAAGTTCCTCACGGTACTTGTCGTAGGCTTCAGCAGATAAGCATTCGTACTCATACTGCCGTACAGATCAAAGATCACCGTATCGGCGATTTCGTTCTGACCGAACTCGAGGTTGCGAACAGCCGATTCGACAGCGCCGAAGCTGTTGAGGCCGAGCGCCTTCACTTCTTTAACGGTATCTTCGTCAACCACAAAGTAAGCGTTTCCGTTGATGACGTTTGCAGCGCTTGCCTGATAGAACTCGGTACCAAAGTCAACTCGGTTACTGACGGCCGTACCAACATTCAGGGAATACTGCTTACGATAGTCGTTGTAGCCGAGCGTATCCTTGCTCACCTGCTGAAGGTTAGCGAGAACCAGCTTCTCGGGAGTGGCAGTCAATCCCGTAATCACAGCTTTGTCAGAGTGCGTGTAGCCGCTCTGAGCCAACGCAGCGAGATCGATGGCGACAGTCTTTTCGCCGGACACACCGTTATGACCATTCCAAGTGCCTACAGCATTGGCATTAGCGAATGAAACGCTGCCATTGAACTTGACAGCTTGTCCCACCCAGAGAGTGTTGTCCAGGTGGTGCGCAGCCTGGTAAACCTGAGCGGCCTGTTCATCATCAGCCGTACCGACTACAAAGAGTGCGCCGTTCTGAGCGGTAGAATTCCCGTCTTCAGCACCGCCAATCGTGACATTAGCGGCCACCTGCTGACCGAATTCACCCTTCTTCGGATCCGCAGCCGTGCCGGCCAGAACCAGCGTGCCGCTTTCCTGAACCGTGGTGGCTTCAGCAGCCTTAGACGTGATGTCCTTCGCAGCCATACGGCCGGCGACCGTGATAAAACCGCCATCGAGTTCAACGGCGTCAAACGTGAAATCGTCGTAAACGGTAACGCCTGTCTTGGCGATAACCTTATTCGTCACAACACCGACGTTGTCGTAGTCACCTTCATCGCCGAATGCGAATGATCCCTTGCTGGTGCTAGATTCATTTTCCAGGGTAATGGCAACCGGTTTGCCGTCCTTATCAAGAGCGCCAATGAAGACCTGCTGGTCGGCGTCGCTGAGAAGCGAAACCGTCTTACCCGAACCAGCTTTGATCGAGACGCTGTCGAGATTGCCGGTGTAGCCCTCAGCCTTCGTAAATTCAATCGAACCAACCGTCAAATCTTTTCCGCTGACCGTCGCTTCGGCGTCCGCCTTGCCGTACTTCCAAAGTACAGCACTCTTACCGGTATAGCCGACCGTTTGAGCTTCGTTGAACGAAGCCTTAGCGGTTACGCCGTCGTCACCGGTTGCACCCACCAGCGTGCCGTAAAGAAGGACGAGATCCGTGCTGGAACCCAATTCAGCTTTAACCGTCTGCCAATCGGAAAGCGTGTACTGAATCGCTTTGCCGTTGTAGGTTTCATCAACGAGAACGAGTTCGCCGCCAGTGAACGAATCCGTCGTAAGCCCGTCTTTCAGCGAGAGCTTGTCGGCGAGCGTCGTCTTCGTGTTATCTACCGCGAAGATCTGGTCACCGGTCGTTTCCAACGTGCCGCTCGTCAGAGTAAACGTTCCTGCAGCCTTCGAATTGGTCGTATCAGCCTTCGCCACAGAAAGCTTTTCAACCATCGCGTAGGAACCGGCCACCGTGAAAGAACCGCCGTTGCCGACCGTAAGATTGGTAATCGTCAAATCTTTGCCAGCGGACGAAGCAGTGACTGTACCGTTTGCATTGACAACGAGGTTGGCAATGGTGGCGTTCTCACCAGCGAGCTTAACCTCGGCAGCCTTCCCGGCCGCGCTGCCCGCAACGGTCAGGGTATCGGTAACGTTAAGTTTGGCCGTGCCATTAACTGAAAGAACACCAAAGTCGCCGATAGATGCAGTCTTCAGCGTCGTGACGCCGCCCGTCAGCGCGAGAGTTGCCGTTCCATCAGTGGAGGCCGATTCATTTTTAACGGCATTGCCCTTCACCGTCAGCGTATCGCTCACATCGAGCGTGCCGGCGGCAACTGTAATCTTGGCGGCAGTCGTAGTCGCAGCAGCATCGCCGATCGTCAGTTTGCCGAAGGTTTCCGTACCGGAGAAGCTGTGTTCAGTGCCTGCCTTAACAATCGCTTCGGAGACATTCAAGGAACCAGCGGCCTTTGCATTTTCACCCGTTACAGCAGCAGTGGTTGCAAGCTTGCTGGCCTTCGAAATCGTCAGCTTGTCAGCTGCAAAGGCAGCGCCGGCACCCACAGTAACATCACCGGTGAAGACCTGCTTGGCATCATTAGCAGCCTTATCCGCGGCAGCCATTTCAACGACAGAACCCGTGAAGTTCTTGGAGAGCGTCGTTGCGCCGTCAAATACCGTCGTGCCGGCATTCGTCGAGTCATCGAAGTCGGAGTCGAGAGCGATCTCAGAACCCGTAAGCGTCAGTTTGCCGGCATTGGCAAAAGCAGCGTTCGTGAGCGTGAGGTCACCAGTACTCCTAACCGTAGCAGTGACGTCTTTGGCAACATTGATGGCCACAGCCGTTGCGGCATTTTCCTCATCAGCCGCTTTGCCAAGCGTAATGGCACCACCGGAAATCAATGAGCCAGTACCCGTCTTCGCATCTCCTGCGAGCGTGAAGTTGAGAGAACCTTCGTCAATCTTGACGTTCGACCCAGCTTCCAAGGCAGCAGCAGCAGTGGTACCGGCAAGAGTGATATCCGCCTTCTTGAGAGTAAGCGCACCGCCAGTCCCGTCGCTATACTTATTCAAGAAAAGCTTGGCAGCCTTGGTGCCGGCTGTAACCGCAATGGTACCGTTGCCCGTAACGGAGCCCTTACCCATCGTGAAATCTTCGCTGCTGGTATAACCCGTCGCATCAACAACGATCTTGCCCCCGTCAAGCGTCACCGTCGTAGTACCCGTATGGTTATATTTATCGGCGTTCCACTTGTCCGTCTTGATATCGCTACCATCTTTATATGTCACGGTAGCCGTACCAGTCACTGCCGCCGTCACATTGGTGCTGTTCTTAACGAGGGCACCGTCCGCACCAAGCTTGATAAATGTACGATTCATTGTTTTTACTCCAAGATTGATCTTGTATACCCATGCCAAGTGGAACTGCACTCGAGCCGGGCTGTGCGCAAACACAACGGACATCGTAAAAAATCAAGAATATTAGGGGGGGGGGTACCCTTAGATGACCACAGTCGCTTTTGTTGGCCTGAAATCGCTTGTTTATCGATATGTGTGATGTAAACCCTATATCGACATCTTGTTGCTTACAGAGAACATTCCTCTTTTTTGGGTGTGGTAGTAACCCTTGCTTCATGTAGACGCCTCAGTCAGCGTCCAATCGCTTGATGGCCGGATGCAGCCGCAGTGAAGAAACTGTGAAGACGCTCACAACCAAGAAGTCTCCAAGACGATCACGCTGCCCCGCCCAAGCTCCCGAGCCTATGACGACTGCGGACGGAACCGTTCCGGCCAGAGCTTTCTCTCGTTCTGCAAACGAGTCTTCGAGCAGACCCATCCTCCGATCAGCAAAGCCAAAGTCATTGCCGGCTTCACGCTGCAATCAGCCCAAAACGCATTCGAAACCGGACCGGCACAGCAAGCAAATCTGGGAATCATCGGCAGCCCCGGATTCCAATGCCGTTCGAATCATCATGTTTGCCGAATATCCGGCGGAGGAGCCGCTGGCTGAAAATCCTCCCAAACGACTGTCCGCGCAAGCCCTTCTGCCTCTTCGCGTTAAGCCGCACCGTGCTCTTCAGAGCGCCTTGGATCTTCTTCGTTCTTTGGGAGAATCACGGCAGTCGATTTTCCGACAAACGGGTGACAATGGCGGTCTGTCCTGCTGACAAACGGTATGGCTTTTATGCGTTCTTTGAGGTCTTCAGCAAAAAGCTGCGCATTGACACTCATAATCAGGCGGCTATGTCGTCTTTCTTTCGTCTTTGTTTCCCGATCCCGCGGCATTTGCCGAATCATCGATACCGACCAATGCTCATCACCCGCAGGCTCCATAAAGACGATTCGAATGTCTGCGGATGAAAGCGCCATACCCGTCAGCCTGAAAAGGCCAGCCAATTTCATCGTCAAGACAACGAGCGGCAGTAGGTCGTCACCGTGTCGATAGCGCCGAAGCGGCAAGGCGTTTTAGAAAGCATTGCATGGTTCTTAACTCGCTCCGCTAGAGCCGCGGCACACTCGCCAGCAGCCGCTTTGTATAAGCCGCCTTGGGGTGCGTCAGCACCGCTGCTGCAGCACCTTCTTCAACGATTCGTCCGCCCTGCATAACCGCCACGCGGTGGGCAGCGTGCTCCACCACGGCAAAGTTATGCGTGATGAGCAGATAAGCCAAACCGCGCTCGCGCTGCAGACTGCCGAGCAAATTAAGAATTTGCGCCTGTACGGAAACGTCCAAAGCGGAAGTTGGTTCATCAAGCACAATCACTTCAGGCTCAACCGAGAGTGCGCGGGCAATGGCAATGCGTTGACGCTGACCGCCCGAAAATTCATGCGGCAGACGCTCCAGACTTTCTGGAGCGAGTCCAGTCTCCTTCAAAAGCGCCTGCATGCGGAGAAGTCGCTCTGCAGGCGTCAAGTCCGGTCTGAGCGAAACGAGCGCCTCTTCCAAAATCTGCCCCACTGTCATGCGCGGATCAAGCGAAGAAAAGGGATCCTGAAAAACAATCTGTACCTTTCTTCTGAAAGCCGGGCTGCGAGGCCCTGCAACCGGCATTGAAATACCGCCGCAGCGCACAGTACCCTCAGCGAGCAGTCCGTTTCCTAAAAGCCCTAAAGCAGTCAAGGCGGCCGTCGTCTTGCCGCTTCCCGATTCACCGACGAGCGCAAGCGTCTCTGCGCGATGAAGCGCGAGCGTGCAGTCCGGCAAAATAGTGCGGCCGACCGCACGGCCGACAAAAGCCGCGAGCGACTGCGTAAACCCTTTGGGTGCCGTACGCACTGCCGCATGTTGGAGTTCCAGCACGGGCTCTCGTTCGTCTATGGTCGCCGCTTCGGATGCAGCAAACGCCCTGCATTCGGCGACCGTCTTTTCGCCGGCGAAGATGCACCGCACAGTACCGAGCCCATCGCGCCGAGACTGAGGAGCAGGCGCATGTTCAAAGCACTTTGGCTTGGCCCGTGCACAGCGCGGCGCAAAAGCGCAGCCCTTAAGCGGCCCCCAAAGATTCGGCACCGAGCCCTCCACCGGCTGGAGCGGAGCACCGTCCGGCCGCGGCAGCGCACCCAGAAGCGCCTGCGCATAAGGATGCTCCGGATGGGCAAGAAATGCTTCTGTCGGCGCCATTTCGACAATTTCACCCGCATACATCAGTGCAACGCGATCAGCGATCCCTGGCAGCAGCGCAAGGTCATGAGTGATGAAAATGAGCGTCAAACCACGCTCGCGCTTCAAGTCATTGAGAAGCTCCAGAACCTGACGCGCTACAGTGACATCCAAAGCCGTGGTCGGCTCATCCGCCACCACCACTTTGGGATCTGCCGAGAGTGCCATGGCGATCATCGCGCGCTGCTTCAGACCGCCCGACAACTCATGCGGATAAGCGTCATAGGCTTCTTCCGGGCGAGGAATGCCGACTCGGCGCAGCCACTCAACGGCACGCGCTCTTGCCTCCGTGCGTCCGCACGTCGAATGCGTGCGGATCATTTCCGCCACCTGATCGCCCACCGTCATCACGGGGTTAAAGCTCGTTGCCGGTTCCTGAAAAATCACGGCAATACCTGCCCCGCGAACGCGCTCCATTTCTTTCTCGGTGAGTGACAAGAGCTCTCGTCCCGCGAGCGTCACCGTCCCCGAAGGCACTTGAGCATCCTCGGGCAGCAGCCGCATCAGCGCCATCGCAGTAAGGCTTTTGCCGCAGCCCGATTCCCCCACAAGCGCCAGCGCTTCACCGCGGCGTACGGTGAAACTCACGTCGCGTACAGGGTGAAGCACGCCGCCCGAGAGCGGCAGATCTATCGTCAGGCGGTCGACCGATAAAAGCGACGGTTCACTTTGGATATTCATCAGCACCCCTCCATCAAGCGCGGCCACGGCCCGCGGCACGAGGATCAAAGGCATCTCGAACGGCAGAAGCAAAAATATTGGCCGAGAGCACCAGCGTCACAAGGAAGAGAAAGCTGGCGAGAAGATTCCACCAAATCATGGGAGAGCGCGACAGTTCGCTGCGGGCTGAATTAATCATGGTGCCGAAGGAATGCATGGTGGGATCCACCCCGACGCCGACATAAGAAAGCACGGCCTCATAGAGCACAATGCCCGAAAAGTCGAGCACCGTAACGATCAGGACGATATGCATCACATTGGGCAGAATATGGCGCCGCATCACCGCAAAGGGCTTCACGCCCAGGGCTTTAGCCGCTGACACGAAGTCGAGCGTGGAGAGTTTCATCGTTTCAGCCCGCAAAAGCCGCGCGAGCGTAGCCCAGCCAGTCATGCCGATGATGACCGCGAGCAGCATCAGCCGCAGATCCGCGCGTTCGAGACTGGTTTGATAGAGCTCTGGGTGCTTATCGAGGAACACCTGCACCATCAGTACGGATGCCGCGATGAGGAGCACGCTTGGAATAGAGGAGATCGTCGTATAAACATACTGAATGACATCGTCCACCCACCCGCGGAAATAGCCTGCGGCAATTCCGAGCGTCAGCGCAAACGGCAGCGTCGCGAGCGTTGCGAGCGAACCGATCACCACTGCCGTTCGAACACTTTTGACCGCTTCATAAAGCACGTCGTTGCCAACCGCATCCGTACCGAAAACGTGCCAGTTGGGCCAAATCAGGATAAGCCAGACCATCAGCAGCCAAGCGACTGTAAAAACAAGCATGGCCGGTCTCCATGGGAAACGCCCGTCTCGGTTCCGCATCACCATCAAGGTCTGCGTGAAGGTCGCGTTTCGCCTGCGGGCTATCGCCAAAGCTGTGAAAATCCACGCGAGAAAGGCTGTAACACCGCCCGCGATTGCGGCAATCAGCGTTCCCTTCACCAATTCAAATGTCCTTGTACGGTGCCCAAAGAGTTTCCCCGCATTTTTGAGCGGCTGGAAATCACGTACGGCATGTCCGTCTTTAAAAACCGTCGTCTTGTCGAATTCGCGAAGCGCAAAAGGCATGGAATAGCTGCGCTCATCCCCTGCCGCTTTAAGGCGCTCCAGTATCACAACATCCAAAAGGGACTTCACCTCCGGAGAGTACGCCTGCACGGCACTTGCGGCGTCTGAGGCATCCGCCGGCGGCAGTGCGTCGCGCCAATGAATGGAGTCCATGAGCGCCGTCAGCAGAAAAATCGCCAGTACGGCAGCCGAGGCTGCTGCAGAAGGCCTCGCAAAAACCATGCGCCAGCGGCGAGCCAATTCCGGCGATCGGCGAACATGGCGAACGGCCAATATGAGGAGGACGAAAAGCCCCCACGCAACAAAGTCAGTCGGAAGGAAAACAGGAAGCATGACGAATTGAGCGGTGTTCTGACGAGTCCTGAGAGAGCCTTGAGCACATCAAGCGAGTCGGATGCGCGGATCCACCCAGGCATAAACAATATCGGTAGCAATCAAGCCGATGATGTAGGCGAAGGTGCCGAGAAAAACCATCGTGCGCACGACGGAAAAGTCCTGTGCCCCCAAAGCGTCGATCGTATAGCTCCCCAGCCCGGGAATGCCGAAGAAGCTCTCCATAATGAGGCTTCCCATAAAAAGCATTGGAATCACCGCTACCGACGAGGTGATGATGGGAAGCGCAGCATTTCGGAGCACATGACGCCGCAGTACTGCGCCTTCAGATAACCCCTTGGCGCGTGCCGTACGAACATAGTCGCGGCCGATTTCCTCGAGAAACATCGCTCGATAAAGGAGCGTATCGCTTCCCAAACGCGAAAAGAGCGCAATCAGCACCGGCAGCACCAGGAACGCCGTGCATCCCCAGCCATCCGCCCATCCTGAAATGGGGAAAAGCCGCATCAGTTTTGAAAAGAGCCACTGGCCCACAATGATGTAAAAGAGCGAGGAAATGGACATCAGAAAGACAGAGAGCCCAATGGCTGCCGCCTCCACCCTCGTTCGGCGAAAAAGCACCACCAAAAGCGACCAGGCTACCATCACGATGAGGCCGAGCAGAAAAGTCGGTACGGCGAGCGCCAGAGAGGGCCACATGCGGGTTGAAATTTCGTAGCCGATATCGCGGCCCGAGTCGCTGCGGCCGAAATCAAAGAAGAGGAGCGGCACGCTTCGCTCAAAGAAAACCGTGTCCGTTATTTTTTGCACACCCTCGGCCGCTGTATTGATGAAGAGCGGTTTGTCGAGACCGCGCGCCGCTTTCCAAGCCTCTATGGCATCAGCCGTCACGCGGCGGCCGCCCAAATTGAGCCGCGCCATGTCGTCGGGCGTATTAACGGCAAAAAAGAGCACGAACGTGATGAGATTGACGCCAAGCAGAATCAAAATGCCGTAGACCACGCGGCGAAGCAAATAGTTGATCATCAGCGGCTCCTTCCATTCGACTTCAGCGGCCGCAGGCGCCTGGCCTGTCGGCGAGCGAGCACTGCAAGAGCTCCCCAAACGAGGAGTCCGATCCCAAGCGCAATAACAGCAAGCGGCCAAAGCACAGGACGATTCCATTCCCGAATTTTCGCCAGCCGAAGATCTGCATCAACGTCGTAGTACTGCAGCGCGTTCTGCACCAATCCGGAAGGCTTGGCATTTTCAACCCAGGACTGATAAGCCGCTGCGGCCGGCGGGAAATAGCCAAAGAGAATGGGGGCATCCTGCTGCAGAATCTCAACCATTCGGTCGATGAGCGCAGCCTTCTGCGGCCCGTCTTCTAAGAGCCGCATTTCACGGAAAGCCTGGTCAAATGCCGGATTCTCATAGTTGGCCGCATTCTCTCCCTCATGCGCCACCTTGCCATTGGGACCGTAAAAGAGAAAAAGGAAATTTTCCGCATCCGGATAATCGGCGTTCCATCCCCAGAAAAAGATTTGCGCGGCCCCCTTGCTCATTTTTTCTTGGAAGCGGTTGTAATCGGTAGCACGGATCTCAAGCTGAATCCCGAGTTTTTTAAACTGCCGCTGGTACCACTCCAGATAGGCGCTCGACCCCTGCGCGGCATTCTGATAGTCAAAAAAGAGCACTAAAGGCTCACCCGTCTGAGCATTGCGCCCGTCTGGCCACCCGGCTTTGGCAAGCAGCTCTTTGGCCCGTTCAATCGGCTTTCTGATCACCTGCTGATTGTGCTTTTCATACACCACAGGATTAAAAGCTTCCGGACCGTCAGCCCGCCAGCCAAAGAGACCGGGCGGAATCGGTCCATGTGCCGGCATGCCTTGGTTTTTCTGGAAGATGGCAATATTTTCCTCCCAATCGACCGCGATTGAAATCGCCTGGCGCAGCGCGCGATGCCGCTCAGCTTCTTCCGGGGTTGATCCGCCGCCCACAACGGGATCGAGCCAATTAAATCCCAGATACCAAAGTCCAGCCATCACGGTTTTAGGAAACTGCAGTCCGCGGCCGCCGTAAAGCGCCGCCTTATCCGGATCGTCATCCATTGCGACCAAATAGCCGAGCCCCGTATCGACTCGATCGATAAACGGGCTGTCGTAATACCCCGCCAAAAATTTCGACTGCAGCGGCATGGCTTCTTTTTCCACTTCAAAAACCACGCGGTCAACGAGCGGCAGAAGTTTGCCGCAGTCCTTTAGGAGGCCTTTTTTCTCATCGTCGGGCTCACCCGTGCAGGGATAAAAACCGTGCTTATAAAGCGGATTCCGTTCGAGCACATGCAGGCGATTTTCGCGGAAGGTCTGCATACGAAAGGCTCCGGTGCCGACAGGCCAGGTATCGAGCGATACGTTGTTGGCTCGCAATCCCGCCTGTGCATAAAAGCGCTCTGCTTCCTGCGGCATCGGTGCGAAAAAGGTCATCGCGAGCCAATAGGCAAATTGGGGGTCTTTACCGTGAATGCGGATTTCCAACGTATGGTCGTCAATAACTCGAACTCCCTCAAGGGGCTCTGCCATCAGATCAAAAAATGTCTCTTCGGAGGCGCCGGCATCACGCATGGCCCGCCACTTGGCGTCAAGCCGCTTTTTAAAATCGGGAAAACCCACAATGCGTGAACTCATCGTGCCGTAAATCGGGCTCACCACCTGAGGACTTGCAATACGGCGAATGCCGTTGGCGTAATCTGCAGCCGTGAGCTCTCGTGTGCCCGCTTCAGGCAGATCAAAAGGACTGCGTACGCGGGCTGCCAAGTCCGCATCCAGATGGTGGTAGCGAAAAGCGCCCTGCTCATCTTTGGCAAAGGCCGGATGCGGCGCATAAAAAATGCCTCGGCGGATCTTAAGCACATAGCGGGACTCCGCCACCGCTTCCGGATCGGCATCCGCCGGCAGCTCCTTTCCGCTTTTGTCGAAGTACTTTGGCTCAGCCACCTTTTCAACCGTGCGGGGCTCGAGCTCATAGGGCCGCTTCAGATAGGCGTACTGGTAAGGCGGCTCATAGATGGAATAGGTATAGGCCGTTTCATCACTCGAATATGACCGCTGCGGATCAAGCGTCCGCGGACTTCTGCCGCCAAACGCTGTAAAAAGCGTCTTTTCGCCGTACTCAGCAAGCGGCCGCGGATTGTTGGTAACATCCGGAAGCGTAAAAAGCAACGCCACAAACACGAGCACTGCGGCAGCAGCCGCCCAAACGGCACGTCGACTGAAAAGACTGTGCGCAGGATCGGTCTTAGCCGTCAACGCGGACGCATGATCGCTTATCGATCTCCGGCCTTGGGTCAATTTGTGTTCTCCTATCCATCTGAAACAGACTTTCGCAGACCTGCTTCAGTACAGCAATCTTTTGCGATTTTTTGCCGTCGACGCTCCTACAGGTCAACAGCTGCTGAAGAGCACCTATACTACGGGATCACTCGAACGACGGCGGGATAAATGCACTGTGGAACACGATTTAAAGCGCTTCCGCTGATGCTGCTCGTATGGTCTTCGAATCCAAATTTTCCGCTCCAGCAGTCCGAATGCCCGCAAAAGCCTTCTGCCAGACTGGAGCCTTCGAAACGCATTTCTCCTCATGCCAGAATTCACAGCCGAATTCCCTGTTGAGGTTTACTGGGAAGACACCGATGCCGGCGGCATCGTCTATCACAGCAACTACCTCAAATTCATGGAGCGCGCCCGCTCGAACCTCCTCAAGGAGCTCAAAGTCGCGCAGGCGAATTCGCTCACCGATCCCGACGGCGTCCTTTTTGTTGCCGTAAGCGTGGCCATCCGCTACCGTCGAGCCGCCAAGCTCGAAGACCACCTGACCGTGCGCACGCGCATCAAGACATTGCGGCGCGCCTCGATCGTCTTTGAGCAAAATGTTTATCGAGGCAGCGAACTCATTACTGAAGGCGAAGTGCGCGTCGGCGCTGTGAGCCGCCGCACGATGGCGCCGGCTGCAATGCCGGAGTCGCTCTACGAAAAAATCCGCGCGCTGCTCGACCTTGCCGACTAAATTCCAGTTCATTCATTCCGACAAAGCTTTCCATTATGAACACCACTGCCGATCTTTCGATCCTCACGCTCATCGCCAACGCGAGTCTGGTCGTGAAGGCCGTTCTCGCTATTCTGATCGTGCTTTCGCTTGCAAGCTGGACGGTCATCTTCCAGAAATTCTTCGTCGTGCGTCGCGCCATGCGTCAAACCGACGATTTCGAGTCGCGTTTTTGGAGCGGCACGGAACTCACGAAACTGCTCGACACGGCCAACCGCTCCCGCGACACTTCCGGCATGGAAGAGCGCATCTTTGCCGCCGGCATGAACGAATTCATGAAACAGCGTCAAACGGCCGGAGCTGCCGATACGGTCAACAGCGTCTCCCGCGCTATGCGGGCAGTCTTTACCCGTGAGATGGACCGGCTTGAAAACGGTCTGCCGATGCTTGCCTCCATCGGTTCCACTTCACCCTACATCGGTCTTTTCGGCACGGTTTGGGGCATCATGAACGCTTTCACGGGGCTCTCGAGCCTTGAAAACGCAAGTCTCGCCGTTGTTGCGCCGGGCATTGCCGAGGCGCTGGTAGCCACTGCCATCGGCCTCTTTGCCGCCATTCCTGCAGTCGCCGCCTACAACTACTACAACAACCGCGTTGGCCGTCTCTCCAACCGCGTTGACGGCTTCAGCGAAGAATTCCTCAACATTCTCGAGCGCCAATCGCGCTGATTCCGGAGGAACTCTCAATGGCTCTCAGCAGCAAAAGCCGCCGCCGCGGCCTGATGGCCGAGATCAACGTCGTTCCCTACATCGACGTGATGCTCGTGCTCGTCGTCATCCTGATGGTTGCCGCCCCCTTTGTGAATCCGAGCGTCGTCAACCTGCCATCCGTCAACAAAGCGTCGAAAGCACCTGAAAAAGTGGTCGAAGTCGTCGTTTATCCCGACGGCCGTCTGTCGCTTCGCGCAGGCAAGGAAATGCAGCCGACTGACATGCCTGGGCTGGTTGCCGCCGTTCGTTCTGCGCAGGCCGGGGATGCAAAAGTTCCCGTGGTGATTGCCGCCGATAAGGACGTGCGGTACGAAGATGTCGTGAACGTCATGAAACTTTTGCAGAGCGCAGAAGTTGAGCGCGTCGGACTTTCGCTCAAGGTTGAGCGGCCTACGGCCGCCCGCTGATGCCCATTGAAGGATCTTTTCTATGAGCATCAAGCCACCCATCAGCGGTTTTAATCGAGAGCATCAGGCGGATCGCCGGGACATGTTTCCCGCCGCACTCCTTTCGGTTGCCGTGCACGGCGCGCTCTTTGTGGGTCTCTTTACTGCGTTCCAATGGAATACGTCCGAGGAGGCCGTTTATGCGGAACTTTGGGCGCCGGAAGAAATTTCCGGCGGCAACGATCCGTCCGGCGTTGCTGAAAAGCTTCCGGAAGTTAAGAGCAAAGACACCGAAGAGCAGCAGGAGGAGAAAGCTGCTGCTCCAGAACCCAACCCGCCCGCAGAGCCTCCGCCCGCTGCCCAGCCCGAACCCGCCCAGCCCACTCCTGAAGACATCGCTCGCGAGAAAGCCCAAGAAGCTCAGCGCATTGAAGAGGAGCAGATCGCCCGCGCAGCTCAGGAGGAACTTGAAGCTCGCCGCCAAGAAGCCGAACGTATTGCGCAGGAGCGCGCCCGCGCCGAAGAGATTGAGCGCATGCGTCAGGAAGCTATCGAGGCCGAGCAGCGCCGTCTAGCCGAAGAGGCTCGCCGGGAAGAAGAAGAGCGCATCGCCCAGGAACGTCTTGCCGAGCAGGCAAAACGAGCGGAAGAGGAACGTCAGGCCGAAGAAGCCCGTCGTCAGGAAGCCGCACGTCTGGCCGAAGAAGCACGTAAAGCTGAGGAAGCCAAAAAGGCCGAAGAAGAGCGCCTTGCCGCTGAAGCCGAAGCGAAGCGAATCGCTGAAGAGTTAAAGCGCGAAGAAGCCGAACGCCAAGCACAGGAAGCCGCTCAAAAGGCTGCGGCGGAACGTCAGGCTCGAGAAGCCGAACAAGCCAAACGCCGCATTGCTCAGCAAGCGCGTGAACGCGAACTCGCTCGTCTTGCAGCCAAGATTGACCCGAATGCGCAGCGCTCGGGCACCACTCGAGGTGATCAGCGCAACTTCCGCCGAAGCCTCACCGGCTCCGCACTGGCCACCTGGTCCAACAGAGTGCGTGCCTGCATCCGCCCGAACATCTTGTTCGACGTTCCGGTCAATACGCCTCGCGGACGTTATGTCGCGGAATATCAAGTGCGCCTGCAATCCGACGGCAAACAAATCGGCTCGCCCGAACTCAAAAAGAGCTCTGGGCTCTCCGCTTACGATACCAATGTCCTGCGTGCCATTCGCTTGTGTAATCCGTTCCCGCAGCCCACTGGCGGCGAAGCTATTCCAAGCGTGCTGACCATTACGTTCGATCCGGTGGACGATACTGCCGGCAAGTGACGGCTGCCCGTTTGCTGCGCCTAAAATAAATCGGCCTGCAGAATCCAAATCTGCAGGCCGATTTATTGGCTGCTGGCTCAGTATGCGCCGATCACATCGGCGCATCATCCCTGCGTTTTAGTCGCGCTTGATACGGCCGACAATGAAGGCAGCCGCATCGGCAACCGGGACCATCGTCTTTTCGGCCAAATTCGTACGCTCAGCGTATTCGATTTCGCCGTTCTTCAGACCGCGGTCACCGATCACCACGCGGTGCGGTACGCCGATCAGCTCCCATTCCGCAAACATCACGCCCGGACGCATATCACGGTCATCGAGAATAACGTCAACACCGCGCGCCTTCAGATCTTCGTAAAGCGCATCAGCCGCCTTGCGAACATCTTCACTCTTGGCGTAGTTCATCGGACAGATGACCACTTCAAACGGCGCGATGGCATCGGGCCACTGGATGCCTTTGTCGTCATGGCGCTGCTCGATCGCCGCCCCCGCCACGCGGGTAACGCCGATGCCGTAGCAGCCCATCTGCATGGGCTTCGGCTGGCCGTTTTCATCGAGGAAAGTGGCGTGCATCGGTTCGCTGTAGCGCGTGCCGAGGAAGAACACATGACCGACTTCAATGCCGCGCTGCAGACGCAGAACGCCCTTGCCGTCGGGAGACTTGTCGCCTTCGACCACATTGCGCAGATCCATGACGACAGGCTCGGGCAGATCTCGCCCAAAGTTGACGCCCGAATAGTGGAACCCTTCTTCGTTCGCACCGCAGCAGAAATCAGACATGTCGGCAGCCGTCTTATCGGCATAAACAGCGATATCGCTCTTCACGCCGACCGGCCCAAGGTAGCCCGGCTTGGAACCAAATGCGGCAAGAATTTCCGCGTCAGTGGCAAATCGGAAGCCGTCCTTGAGTTCCGGAATATGGCCAGCCTTCACTTCGTTGAGTTCATGGTCAGCACGAAGCAGCACAAGCACAATCTTCGCCGGAAGCGGTTCGCCCTTTTCATTGGTACGGTCCGCAGCAA
>UMEX01027262.1_pt1 | contig 14865 bp, 10 predicted proteins | sample 1964871 | NCBI WGS metagenome assembly UMEX01 (sample SAMEA4836032, study PRJEB28245) | human gut metagenome | biome: gut microbiome; material: fecal sample | place: Denmark | collected 2008
TCATCTGGCCTTTCAATGTGAGAAAGGCACTACAACTGCCATTATCGGCGGTACGGGAAGCGGAAAATCCACCATTGCAAAGTTGATTCTGCGCTTTCACGATGTTACCTCCGGACGGATTTGTCTGGATGGAACCGATATCCGGGAACTTCCCCAGAAAAAGCTTCGTGACGCAGTATCTTATGTACCCCAGAAAGCCTGGCTCTTTTCCGGCACCATTGAAGAAAACCTGCGGTATGGAAATCCCAACGCCTCGGAGGCGGAGCTGCGGACAGCTCTGGATACAGCTCAGGCGGGCTTTGTATATGACCTGCCGGATGGCCTGGCTTCCCATACAGCTCAGGGGGGCACGAATTTTTCAGGCGGACAGAAGCAGCGCCTTTCCATCGCCAGGGCACTGGCAAAAAAAGCCGCTGTTTATATCTTTGACGACAGTTTTTCTGCTCTGGACGCAAAGACAGACGCAGCTCTCCGCCATGCTTTAAAGGATGCCACGAAAGATGCGGCTGTCATCATCATCGCCCAGCGTGTAAGCACCATTCTTCACGCGGACCAGATCCTGGTGCTGGATGACGGGAAAATCGCAGGACTGGGCACTCATTCCTGGCTTTTGGAGCACTGTCCGGTATATAAGGATATTGTGCGTTCCCAGCTTCGTGACGCCTGATTTTGTCATATTTTAAGGGAGGTTCATTGATTTTATGGAAAATGACCAGAATTATTTTGATACAGAAGTATTTGAAGCAAAGCATATGAAAAAGACCATTCTGCGCTTTATCCGCTCTATGGGGAAGCAGAAATGGAGACTGACCGTTGTATTTATCTGTATTGCCTTTTATACCTATTTTACGGTCATGGCGCCCTTATACAGTGCAGATGTGGTAGACCTGATCTGGAACCAGATGAAGGAGGCAATGCAGACCGGACAGCATTTTCAGATCACCTGGGAGTTTGGCGGAAGGCAGCTTTTCTCCCTTCTTCTCATGTTTTTAGCCTGCGGTATCTTCTATTCCCTCCAAAGCTTTCTTATGGCAAACTTTGCAGAAAAATTGAATCTGCAGCTGCGGGGGGAGATCAGCGAGAAGTTAAACCGTCTTCCCTTGTCCTACTTTGACCGCCAGCAGCCGGGAGCCATCATGAGCCGGGCCACCAATGACCTCGAAAAAATGTCCGAGGCTCTTCAAACGGGACTTCTGCGCCTGTTTATGGCTGTTGGAACCATCCTGGGTTCTCTTTCTATCATGGCTTACTTTGACGGATTCCTCACTGCGGTCTTTTTGTTCTTCACCGCAATTTCCCTGCTGGCAGCCAAAGCCGCTTCACAAAAGACCCTGCGCTATGCGGCCAGACGCCAGGACTGCACGGGAAAACTCAACAGCCTTATCGAAGAAGCATACAGCGGCCGTATGCTGATCAAAGCCTTTAACCGGGAAGAGGAAAGTCTGGCCCAGATCCGCCAGGCCGCTGTGGAGCTGGCAGACGCTTCCGAAAAAACAGATTGGATCATCAATGCCATTAACCCCGGAATCCGCGTTATCAACCGGTTCGGACAGGTTGCTGTGGCTGTTTTGGGAGGTGTTATGCTCTTAAAGGGCCACCTGACCCCGGGACGGTTCCAGGCGTTCTTCCAGTATGCCAATCAAGCCGGAGAACCCATTACCGAGCTGTCCTATATGATCAATTCCCTCCAGTCTGCCCTTGCATCGGTGGAACGGGTCTATGAGCTGCTGGACGAAGAAGAAATCCTACCGGATCCTGAGCATCCGGCCTGTCTTCCCGCCCTAAAGGGTCATGTGGACTTCTCTCATATCCGTTTCGGCTACACTCCGGAGCGCACCCTCATGTCTGATATCAGCTTTTCCGTAAAAGAAGGGCAGAAAATCGCTATCGTAGGCGCTACGGGTGCGGGAAAAACCACGCTGATCAATCTGCTGATGCGTTTCTATGAAATCGGCGGCGGAACCATTTTACTGGACGGCGTAGACACCCGCTCCTTAAGCCGGGCCGGCCTTCGCCAGGCCTTCGGCATGGTACTGCAGGACACCTGGCTTTTTGAGGGGACCATTGCGGAAAATATTGCCTATGGGAAGCCGGATGCTTCCAGAGAAGAGATTATTGCTGCTGCAAAGGCAGCCAGAGCCGACTTTTTTATCCGTACGCTGCCTAAGGGATACGATACGGTTCTTGGAAGCGATGCGGAAACTATTTCCGCAGGACAGCGCCAGCTCCTTACCATCGCCAGGGTCATGCTCTGCGATCCTGCCATCCTGATCCTGGATGAGGCTACCTCTTCTGTGGATACCCGGACGGAAATGGAGATCAGCCTTGCCATGAACACACTGATGAAGGGCCGTACTTCTTTTGTGATCGCCCACCGTCTGTCTACCATTGTGGATGCGGATCTGATCCTGGTAATGCAGAATGGTACGATTATCGAGCAGGGGAATCACAAACGCCTCCTGGAATCAGGAGGCGCTTATGCGGAACTGTATAACAGTCAGTTTGCTTAATTTAATTACTGATTTAAACCATTAAATATCTTTTCAGCCGTAATCGGAAGCTCTCTGATCCGGACGCCGACTGCATTGTATACTGCATTGGCAATGGCCGGGGACGGAGTATTGATTACGATCTCACCAATGGACTTGGCGCCAAAGGGGCCTGTCGGCTCATAGCTGCATTCCAGCTCTACCTGCACCCTGCCAATGTCCAGACGGGTGGGAAGCTTGTACTGCATCAGGGAATTCTCGCAGACATGGCCGTTTTTCAGATAGGTTACATCCTCGTAAAGAGCCATTCCGATGCCCTGTACCAGTCCGCCCTCTGTCTGTACTCTTGCCAGATTTTCATTTAACGGCGTACCGCAGTCAACGGCTGATACAAACTGGATCAGATCGATCTGTCCGGTTTCCATATCTACCTCTACTTCTGCCGCACCTGCCATGAACGGAGGCGGAGATACGGGAGATGTACAGGATTCGGTTGCCTGAAGTGCCTCGTTATTAAAGCACATAGCTCTGTTTCCGATATCCAGAAGAGAAATCTCATTTTCAAATCCTGAGCCTTCGGGCACCGGAGTGAGACGCTTTACGGATTTTCCGGTAAATTCCAGTTCATCCTCGCCGCAGCTTAAGTATTCTGCGGCCTTCTTTATAATCTTTTTCTTTAAGGTCTCGCAGGTCTTAACCACTGCGTTTCCGGTCAGGTAGGCCGTACTGGAAGCATAGGAACCGGAGTCATAGGGAGAAATATCCGTATCTACGCCGTAGACAACGATATCATCCATCTCACAGTTCAGACACTCTGCCGCTACCTGCGCCAGGGTGGTATCGCAGCCCGTTCCCATATCGGATGCACCGATGGTCATGGAATAAAAACCGTCATCATTTACCTTGATGGTTACAGAAGCCACATCTACCTTTGAAATAGATGAACCCTGCATAGCCATGGCAATTCCTACGCCGCGAACCTTTCCATTTCCCATATCCTTTCTGGGATACTTCTCATCCCAGCCGATCATTTCCTTTACACGATCCACACAGCGGTCCAGCGTGCAGCTTTCTGCCGTTTCTCCGTAATATGCAGGCATTACCTGTCCTTCACGGACCATATTTTTTTCACGCAGCTTAACCGGATCCATATGAAGCTCTGCAGCCAGCTCGTCAATGGCAGACTCTACGGCAAAAATACCCTGGGTCGCACCATAGCCGCGGTATGCGCCTGCAGACATACGGTTGGTGTAGACTACATCATAGGCAAAGCGGAAGGCCTTTGGAGTTCCGTACAGAGGAATAGATTTGTGTCCGGAAAGTCCTACGGTCGTCGGCCCGTGCTCGCCGTAAGCGCCTGTGTTGGACAGGGTGTAAACGTCGATTGCCTGTAAAATGCCTTCGTCGTCGCAGCCTAATTTTACCTTTACTTCCATCTCATGGCGGGGAGAGGAAGCAATCTGGGACTCGTAGCGGCTGTAAACGATCTTTGCGGGCTTTCCTGTCTTCATGGTAACGATGGCAGGGTAAACCTCTGCGATTACAGTCTGCTTGGCTCCGAAGCCGCCGCCGATCCTGGGCTTGATCACACGGATCTTTGACTTTGGCACATCCAGCGCATGAGCCAGGATCCGGCGCACATGGAAGGTAACCTGGGTAGATGCGGTTACAACCAGTCTTCCGTAGATATCCATATAGGTGAAGGCCCGGAAGGTCTCCATCATGGCCTGCTGATTTGCCTTTGTATGGTAAACACGTTCAATTACATGGCTGCTGCCTGCAAATGCGGCTTCCAGGTCTCCGGCCTCATCCTTACCACAGGCACAGAGATTGCGCATATTGTCAGCGCCAACGGGACAGAGGGCCTTCCAGTCCTCCTCAGGATGAACTAAAATATCTCCGTCCTTTGCATCATGCATATCAAGAACAGGCTCTAAAACTTCATATTTTACCTTGATCAAACGCATGGCCCGGTCTACGCAGGCCTCGTCCTCACCTGCTACAATGGCTACCGCGTCGCCAACGAACCGTATTCTCTGATCCAGGATCAGACGGTCATAGGGGCTGGGCTCCGGATAGGTCTGTCCTGCCATGGTAAAGCGCTTCTTCGGCACATCCTTCCAGGTAAGGATACATTCGATTCCCTGTACCTTGGAGGCTACAGCGCAGTCAATCTCACGGATCAGCGCATGGGCATAGGGGCTGCGCAGAACCTTTACGATCAGGCAGTCCTTCATGGCAAGATCATCCGTATACACCGGCTTTCCCGTCACAAGAGCTTTCGCATCTCTCTTGATCAGGGGTGCGCCTACTACACGCAGTTTTTTGGCCTCAGCGGGCCGCTTCTGTGAATATGCCATCAGTCCCTGCCTCCTTTCTGCTTTGCATCCAGATACTTTTTAACTGCGCGAAGCTGGGACATATATCCGCTGCAGCGGCAGAGATTTCCGGCTAAATACTCCTTGATCTCCTCCTCTGTAGGATCCTTTAACTCCCGCTCCATGGCCAGTACGTTCATAATAAAGCCCGGGCTGCAGAAGCCGCACTGCTCTCCGCCCTCAGCGGCTAAAAACATGCCAAATTCCTCTGCCTCCTTCTGAAGTCCCTCCAGAGTAGTTACATGACGTCCATCTGCTCTGAGAGCCAGAGTGGAACATGACAATACGGGCTTTCCGTCCAGCCAGACAGTACACAGGCCACAGTTTGCTGTTTCACAGCCTCTTTTTACGCTGTAGCAGCCCAGTTCACGCACCAGATCAAGAAGCACCGTATCCGGACGCACCTCTGCCTGAACCTGTTTTCCATTTAAACGAAAGCGAATCTCCATTACCGGCTCACACTCCTTCCCTTTAAGCGCTCCATGAGGCGTCTTACATACACAACTGCCAGGCTATGGCGGTACTGTCCGCTGCCTCTTGTATTATCTCCATAGGAAACTGCGTCTGCTGCCTGCTTTGCCATTTCCTTTATGGTGTCAAAATTATCTTCTGTAAATTCTACTAACGCTGCCTTTGCCGGTCTGGCTCCGATGGATACGAACCACTGGTTGCCCAGATTTGCAGCGCAGACTGCAAGCAGCGGGAAATCCGTACTGGAATTTCTCTGGCTGATATAGGCAGCCTTTCTTCCGTCCTTTTTGATCACCACACGGACAAGGATATCTCTGTCATCCCTGTGAACCGGACGGGCTGCGAACTCTTTGATCGGCACCATGCCGCCGTGGTACAGCTCTACATAAGCGTCAAGAGCCAGCAGGCAGGTAAGGATATCGGAAAATCCGAAACGGGCATATACGCTTCCGCCTACAGTTGCGCAGTTGCGCATCTGAACTCCTACGATATGTCTGGTGCACTCCTTAAAAATGCCTCCGAAATATGTATTCAGTCCTTCATGAATTTCCAACTGTCTCAGGCTGCACATGGCTCCTATGGAAAATTCCTCTTCATTTTCTTCAATCTGGTCCAGCCCAAGACCGGATAAGTCGATGACCATACGCTTTGTCACGTTTGTCATTTTCAGCCACACCATGCCTCCTACTACCAGGCTGCTGCGTTTCTGGCACAGCTCGTATGCCTCAGCCAGGCTGGTTACCTTAACATAATCATCTGCTCGAAACACCTGATCGCTCCTTTCGTCATTTGCAACGTTTCCTTTTGTATCAGACAAACAGAGGCATTATAGCACGAAATACCGCTGTTTTCTACATAGTTCGCTATTTTTTCAAAAGATATGCGTCAAACATGGCCCTGGCAACAGGCCCTGCTATCTTTCCTCCGCTTCCCGACTCCTCCACCAGCACTGTAACTGCAATCTTTGGAGCTTCTGCCGGGGCAAAGCCCGTAAACCAGGCATGCGTTTCCTTTCCGGTTTCAAATTCCGCAGTTCCTGTTTTAACTGCAGCGGTGTAATCCTCTGTACGAACCGCCGAGCCTGTGCCCACATCCGTCACAGCCTTCATAAGCTCTGTGAGCTTTCCCGCCTCATCTGCCGTCATCAAAGAACCATAGGCCTCTGGAAGAAACTTCTTAACCTCTTCCCCGCCTGCACTTACTACCCGGTCTAACAGATAAGGCTTCATCAGCGTTCCCCCATTAGCCACAGCCGAAGTGATCAGGACACTGTGCAGGGGCGTGATCAGGGTAGTTCCCTGTCCGATGGAGGTCTGCAAAATCTCCCAGATATCGGCTCCGGCTTTCATATTGAAGCTGCTCTCTTTATAAGGAAAGCCGGAAAATGGCAGCGGCCGGTTATATAAGAGTTCCTCTGCCGTAGCTGCAAACCGGTTTAAATCCAGTTCCAGACCCATGCTTGAAAATGCTCCGTTGCAGGAATTGGCAAAGGCCTTTACAAAATCCTGGCTGCCATGAGCCTCGCTGTGAAAGCATTTGATGGAATACTCTCCATTGTGATATACGCCATTGCAGTCAAAATGAAAGTCTTTGTAATTGTCCGGATGCTCCCTGATATATTCCAGGGCAGTCAGGATCTTAAAGGTAGAACCGGGAGCATACAGCCCCTGGGCCGCGCGGTTTAAAAGCTGGCTTTGGGTATTGGCGCTATCTGTGAGAGCAGCCCAGTCCGTAAGCAGCGTATTGGGATCATAGTCCGGCTTTGACACCATCGCTAAAATCTTTCCCGTGTCCGGCTCCATGGCGATCACCGCTCCTCTTCGGTCTCCCAAAGCGGAATAGGCGGTCTGCTGAAGATTGATGTCCAGAGTGGTTACCACATCATCTCCCAGATTTTTCCTTCCGCTTAATTCATTTACCGCCTGCTCGATGAGATTTACATGGGATGTAAGGAGATAAAAATTTGCCAGAGACTCAATTCCTGTCTTTCCCTTGGTGGAATACCCTACTACATGTGCAAATACATCCCCATGGTCGTAAACCCGCAGCTCATTTCCATCCTCATCCTCCTCATTGTGAGCCAGAACCGTACCGTCAGACGCCAGGATCTTCCCCCTGTGAACCCGGTCGGAAAAACGGTCCAGACGGGCATTGTAGGAATTATTGATCACCTCCGGTCCCTGTATCTGTATAAAATACCCTACATATAAAATAAGTGCCAGAAACAGCAGGGCAATTCCATAGGTAATCCTGAGGATACTGCGGTTTGCAGGAGATTCCCCTGTCTGTTTTTTTCCTTTTTTTGCCATCAGTCCTCAGCCACCCCCATCTCTTCTTCGTCATTTCGTTTAATAATATACAGTCCCTGGATCATGGCAAAGAGCATAAAGGTGCTCACAATGGAACTGCCGCCATAGCTTACAAAGGGAAGAGTCACGCCGGTAGACGGGATAAACTTCGTCACGCCGCCTACAGTTAAAAATACCTGCGTCACATACTGGATTCCCAGCCCAAAGGCAATCAGCTTGTAAAACATGGCCTGCATCCGGGAAGCGATCATCATAAACTGGATAAAACAGCCCAGACAGATTAAAAGCAGGCAGACGGCAAAGATGCCTCCAAACTCCTCTCCTATGGCCGCAAAGATAAAATCCTTTTCCACTACTGGGATTTTTCCCGGCATTCCCTGGCACAGCCCCATGCCAAACCACCCTCCTGTACCGATGGCAAACAGCGACTGGGTGATCTGATAACCCGTATTGTCAATATCCGCCCAGGGATTTTTCCAGGCAGCCACTCTGCGCTTTACATGGTCAAACAGGCCAAAGGCAGCAGCGGCCGCCCCGCAGCCAAGTCCAATCCCGCCAAACAGATACAGCTTCTTTCCCGTGGCGATAAAAAGCATAAGCACATAGCTTACAAACAGGATCAATGCTCCTCCCAGATCCTTTGACAGAACCAGGATCAGCACATGGGCCGCTGCGGCGGCAGTTGTAATACAGACTTGTTTCAATTCCGTGGACTGGTAAAACATGGAAGCCGTAAAGAGCACAAAGGTCAGCTTTACAAATTCCGAGGGCTGGATGGAAATTCCTCCAATGGTAAAGGAAAGCTGCGCTCCAAAGCTCTCATCCCCTCCGATCCAGACCGCAAGAAGAGCCAGGATCCCCACCGCGGCGTAAATCCACTGGAATTTATAAATCTGCCAGAACCGCTCCATGATCCACGGGATCAGCCAGGAAACAACGGCTGCCCCGCAGATAATTACAAACTGCTTTAGAGCCTTATCTAAGGGATCTGCACGAAACATGGACAAACGGCTCAGCATAATCAGGCCTACGGCCAGAAGCATACAGGTGTTATTTACCAGAATCCGTGAAACATTCCGGTAAAAACGCCGCGTAAGGAAAATATAAACCAGGAAAAACACAGCCTGGGCTGCATAAAAGGCGGCTAAAAGCCCCAACGTCTTTTCATCCTCTGCCTTTAAAAACAATGTCATATAGGCCAGAAAATGCATAAAAAACATTACATGGTTCTGTCTGGCGCAGAGCCTTAGCTTCCGTTCCCGGTCCGGGAAGGAAAAATAGCGGAAATTCGCCCAGGTGTAGACAGCCATGAGAAAAATCATCACATATTTGGACAGTTCCAGGATCAGATTAACCATACCCTATTCTACTCCCCGCCTGAAATGGCCTCTGGTAAATTCTGTAAATGGAGACTCTGCGTTTTCTCCTCTGATAAACTCTGCTGCAAAGGCATTTAATACTGCCTTTGTCTCCTCCCCTGTTTCTATTGTAAAGCACAGGCGCAGTCCCTCAGGAGCCAGACGCTTTACAGAATCTGCGCAGCCGTGAAGGGACACGGGAAGAGGATTTAAAATCGTATTATAGCAGAACGCACAGTGATTCTGAACCGGCAGCCGTGCTCCGGTTCTGTCCTTCATCCACAAAAGAGAGGGACATTTACTGCAGCCTTTTACGGTCTTTGTAATGCACTGGGCCGATACCATCATGGGCGCCCGGCCATAAACGATCAGCTCTGCCGGAAGCCCCTCTCTGCGGCAGGCCTCAAAAACAGGCTCCAGCTCTCTGCTGTTCAGTTCCCATGGCGCAGTGATAAAAGCAGCCTGCTCCTCCTTCAGTGTGTGTACTGCCCCATGGTTCCATGCATAGACGGAGGCGTCAAAGGAAGCAGAAAGGGAAACCTGCTCCTCTCTCATCCACTGTATTTCTTCAAAGGCACGGATTAAAAGGCCGTCAAAACCTGCCTGCTCCAGACAGGAACGGTATGTTCGGAAAAATCCTATGGCATGGGTTCTGAAAATGTGCGGGAGGGTAAGATAACACTCCTTTCCGGCCTGATGGATCAGCTGTACAAATTCTGCCCAGCGCTCCGGCTGAAAGGATGAAGCATCCAGACAGATCCTCCTGACCTCCGGCACGGCAAGCGCTGCAGACAGCTGATCCCCGGTTTCTGCGGATACCGTAAGATACATCGGTCTTTTACCTGCACTCTCATCCGGGACAGGCCCGGCGCATCCAGCCGCCCGGCTGCTTTTCTCACCGGAATCTGCACCGTTCTGAACTTCTCCCGCCTCCGGCGCCTTTCTTCTCCACTGATTGTGGATCGCCTCTGTAAGCGCCTCAAAGCCCTCTCTGCGCAGTTCATTTAATGCCTGAATGGGAAGAAACAGCGCTCCGCATACCTCTGCCTCAAGCTCTGTAAATTCAAAAGCCGTAGCCCCTGTTTTCCCCAGCTGGCGGATCACCTTTTCTCTGGTCATTGGCTGGTTTTTCGCAGCCTGAGGCTCCTGTCCGGAAACCGTCACAGAAATATCCCCGCAGGTCAGCGTAAGCACGGACGGAAGTCCCTCCGCCAGATATGCATACCCCTCCACAGGCTCTTTCTTCTCTGTTTCCACATATTCCCGGTCCAGAAAGTCAAAGAGTTCTTTGTTCGTTTCCCGAAATTCCGGCTTTTCCTTTAAAGCGATCATGTCGCGGCCATTATGTCTGGTGTAGTAGCCGGAGGTAAAGCCTCCCCGGTCAAACAGATCCAGAAGCTCTTTCTTATCCTCCGGCTCCACATAATACCTTTCTGAACCGTATTCCAGATACCGGTCCAGATACTTCCGGTAAATCCGCACTACCCCGGCCGTATATCTGGGGCTCTTCATCCTTCCTTCAATCTTCAGTGAAAATACACCTGCTTCCAGAATCTGGGGCAAAATATCCAGCGTGCACAGATCCTTCATGCTGAGGACACATTTCTGATCCTCTTTATTAACAGCTGTTCCGTTTTCCTGCCCATATACCCGGTAGGGAAGACGGCAGGGCTGGGCACACCGGCCCCTGTTTCCGCTTCTGCCCCCGATCAGGCTGCTCATAAGGCACTGTCCGGAATAGCAGTAGCACAGCGCCCCGTGGACAAAGGTTTCAATATCCATTCCCGTCTCATCATAGATCCGGCGGATCTCCTCTAAGGATACCTCTCTGGCCGGCACTACCCGGCAGCAGCCCAGACGCTTCAGCTCCTTTGCCCCGTAAACACTGGTAATGGTCATCTGGGTGCTGGCGTGAAGTTCTATTCCCGGAAAATGCTCCCGAATAAAGGACAGGGCTCCCAGGTCCTGAACGATCACACCGTCCAGTCCGGCTTTATAATAGGGAAGCAGATACTCATATAATTCTCCCAGCTCATTCTCCTTAAAGAGCGTATTTACGGTCATATAAAGGCGGCAGCCATGGAGATGGGCGTATTCAATGGCTGCGATCATCTCATCCTGATCCGCATTTTGAGCATAGGCTCTGGCTCCAAACCGCGCTCCTCCCATATATACAGCGTCAGCGCCCGCCGCCACTGCTGCCTTTAAGCTTGCAAAGGAGCCTGCCGGAGCAAGCAGCTCTGCTCTTTTTTTCTCTTTCATGTTATTTCCGCCTTTCCTGGTCTTTTAACGGATCCAAAACCACATTTCTCCCCCGTTCTCTTCAGGGATAACGAAAGGATGCCCCATACGAATCCATGAGACATCCCCCGATGCTGTCTTTTTTGTATCCTTCTATCTGCGGCCTCTGTGAAAGCCTGCCTTTCTGGCTGCCTGAAGCGCTCTTCTTGCCAGCTCTTCATCGGAAACAGGCCGAACCTCTTCTTCAGGAGCAGCCGCCGGTTCAGAAACCTCCGCTTCTTCATTCGAAACCTCTGCCGCTTCCTCTTCTCCTGTCTCTTTTCCAACCTCAGGTTCTTCCTCCAAAACAGGCTCTTCCCCAACCTCAGGCTCTTCCTCAACAACAGGCTCTTCCTCAGAAGCAGCCGCTTCTCCCACTGCCCGGAGTTCGTTCTCCTGATGAAGCATAAGGGCTTTCATCTGCTCCGCCTCTGTCACTGCCTCAGCCCGCTCCTGAGACAGCCTTTCATTCTGGCGGGTAAGATTTCTGTTTTCCCGTTCCAGCTTCGCTAAATGTGAAGCCGTCTCCTCCAGCTGCACCTGGCGCTCCTCCAGATCCTTAAGCACAGCTTCCAGCTTCATCTGAGTGCTTACCAGCTCATGCTTTAAGCTGTAGCTCTCCTTTTCCATCCGGTTGCGTTCCTCTTCCATCTGTTCCGAATGATCCAGCGCCTTAAAATAATCGTCTGCAATATTTAACTGGATCATAACCTGCTGATAATCCGCACTCTGCTTGGAGAAACCCGGAATCCCGCGCAGCTGCATATTCTTTTCATTCACATAGCTGGCCGTCCGCTGAAGATAGGCCTCATCCTCGCTTCCGCCCAGAGTATATATTTTTCCGTCAATTAAAACCTGTGTATAATTCTTTGTTTCCATACTTCACTCATTCTCCTGTCTGATCCGGGGAAACGTTCTTTCCCTCTAACAGAAGCTTACCACATTTTCATCCCATTTCCAAGCCCAAATGACGATAAGCGCTCTCTGTGGCCATCCTTCCTCTGGGCGTGCGGTTGATCAGGCCATTCATCAGAAGATAGGGTTCGTACACATCCTCTAAGGTTCCGGCGTCTTCCCCCAAAGCCGCAGCCAGCGTATCAAGCCCTACAGGGCCGCCGGAAAACTTCTCAATGATCATAAGCAGGATATTTCTGTCATTCTGATCCAGTCCCAGCTTGTCCACATCCATGATATCCAGAGCAAAATCCGTCACTTCTTTCGTGATCGCTCCGTCATATTTTACCTGAGCGAAGTCTCTTACCCTTTTTAAAAGGCGGTTTGCCAGTCTGGGCGTACCTCTGGACCGTCGGGCAAGCTCTAATGCCCCTTCCGGATCGATCTCCACTCCCAGCACCCCTGCGGAATGCATGATAATGGTCTTAAGCTCCTGGGGCGTATAAAATTCCAGACGCTGAACCACTCCGAACCGGTCTCTTAAAGGAGCCGTAAGAAGGCCGGCTCTGGTAGTAGCGCCCACCAGAGTAAAATGGGGCAGCTCCAGACGGATGGAGCGGGCCGAAGAATCCTTTCCCAGCATAATATCTATGGCAAAGTCCTCCATGGCCGGATAAAGTACCTCCTCCACCTGACGGTTTAAACGGTGGATCTCATCCACAAAGAGCACATCCCCCTCCTGAAGGTTATTTAAGATCGCAGCCATCTCCCCAGGCTTTTCAATGGCCGGGCCGCTGGTTACCTTCATCTTCGTTCCCATCTCATTTGCAATAATCCCGGAAAGGGTGGTCTTTCCAAGGCCAGGGGGGCCGTAAAACAGCACATGATCCAGCGCTTCCCCTCTGGATTTGGCCGCCTCAATATAGATTTTCAGAGTGGATTTGATCTTCTCCTGCCCAATATAGTCCTCAAGGCACTGAGGACGCAGCGTAGTCTCAATACGCACATCCTCCTCTGTTGCCTCTGTTGTTATGATCCTGCGTTCCATAAGTCCCTCATCATTTTCCAATTATTTCCTTTAAGTTCTTCCCTTACAGAAAGGTCAGAAATTTTAAAGAAGCCTTAAGCACATCCTCTGAATTCATTCCCTCTGTCATTTCCACACGCTTTACCGCCCTGGAAGCCTCCGCGCCCGTATAGCCAAGGGTCGTAAGGGCCTCCACAGCTTCTTTTGCAGCTGATGCCAGCCCGGAAAGTTCCTCGGTCCGGACTGCACTGCCGTTTCCGCCCCCAAATCCGGAAATCACCTCTTCCAGATCCACCTTATCCTTTAAATCCAAAATCAGCCTCTGGGCCGTTTTGGGGCCGATACCGGGTGCCCTGGAAATGGCCTTGGCGTCGCCGCTTACAATAGCCGTCCGCAGGTCGTCGGGCCGCATAACAGACAAAATCCCCAGAGCGCCTCTGGGGCCGATGCCGTTTACGCTGATAAGCTGCTTAAACATCTCTCTGTCCTGCCGGTTAAGAAAGCCATAAAGTGTCATGGAATCCTCACGGACCTGAAAATACGTATGAATAGTCACCGGAGAGCCCAGAGACGGAAGCTCTTCTAAGAGGGACAAAGGCACACGGATCCCATAGCCAATGCCTCCTGTTTCCACTATGATCATGTCCTCTTCCACTGCTTCCAGGGTTCCTTTTATATATGATATCATCGATCCAGTTCCTTTTCTCTGTGCGTTCTGCCGCTTCCGGCAGCTTTTATTTCTGACCTTCATCATAACATACCGCCACACGCAATGCAAGTGGTGTATCGAACGTATTTTCTGTTTTTAAAATACACCTTTGACATATGCTTGCATATTTCCCTATTTTCCGCTAAACTGTCCTCAGTAACTATATCAGAAAGGAACACCATGATCACCATTAAGCATCCCATTGATTTTCCGGAAACCTATCCCCTGGACCGGATCGGGCCAAAAGAACAGCTGCTTTTCTTTGATATTGAAACAACCGGATTTTCCGGAGACACTTCCCAGCTCTACCTGATCGGCTGCGTGTACCATGACGGCTTTGGCTGGAAGCTGATCCAGTGGTTTGCAGATACCAGACAGGCGGAATCAGAACTTTTAGATGCATTCTTTGTCTTTATAAAACGTTTTAAAACCCTGATCCACTTTAACGGCGACCGGTTTGACATTCCCTATCTGGAAAAATGCTGCCGCAGGCTGGGTCTTTCCCACAGCTTTGAGGGCACGGAAAGTATGGATATCTACAAAAAAATCCGTCCTTACCGGAAGCTTCTGGGATTAGAAAGCATGAAGCAGAAGGCCATTGAGCAGTTTTTAGGCATTTCCCGTGAGGATAAGTACACCGGAGGACAGTTAATTGAGGTCTACCGCGATTATCTGCACACCCATGAAAAATCGCTCTATGATCTGCTGATCCTTCACAATGAGGATGATTTAAAGGGAATGCCCGCTATCCTTCCCATTTTAAGCTATGCAGATTTCTTTTCATCCCCTCTTTTCCCTCAGGCTCCTGAATTATGGGAGGGTGACTGTACAGAGCCCACGGACACGCCCCTTCTGCATCTTATGGGTACCGCCTCTGTTTCTGTTCCCGTTCCGCTGGAATATTCTTCCGGTCCGGTGAGTCTGGAGCTATATGAAAATAAAGCCGTCTG
>UMEX01013116.1_pt1 | contig 14850 bp, 10 predicted proteins | sample 1964871 | NCBI WGS metagenome assembly UMEX01 (sample SAMEA4836032, study PRJEB28245) | human gut metagenome | biome: gut microbiome; material: fecal sample | place: Denmark | collected 2008
GTCAGCGTTCCCCAAAGCACATTGGCACCGATGTATTCACGCCACTTGAGCTTGCGGATGAGGGGGATGCGGTTGAGGATTTTTCCGTTCATATCCCAGGAGAGCATGAGCGAGGCATAGCGGTCGGTTGGAAATTCCATGTTGTCGATGAGGTTGAAGGTGTTGTCCTCCATGATATACGACAAGTTGGCCGCCGGCATCACGAGCAAGGGGTGCGGCACTTTATTCCACTGCACGCCGCCCTTCAAGTAGGTGTCGATTTTTCCCCATGAGGCGAGCCAGAAACGTTTGTAGATGCTGGCTTCCGTGAGGTTGTAGTTGTAGTTCTGCCCGTGTTGCTCGTAGAGACCAGAGGTGTGCGAGAGCGAATAGATGGGCGAATCGTGGTTCATCGTGATGCGTCGCTGCTTCGTGTTAATCCAGACGGCGCCGGGCTGATAGGTGAGGCCGAGCGTGAGGTCGTTTGTGCGGAAATACTTGCGATGGAGCGAAGCGTCTTGCGAGGGAACGCCGAGGCCGTCGAGGCTCTGATAGAAGAGCGCCGCCGTGGGCTCGTCGCGCTCGGTGCGGGCCTGCACCTTGAAGCGCAAACCGTTTTCCCATTCGCGGTCCCAAAGAAGGCGGAAGGTCTCGTAGTACATCATGTGGTCGACCTTCTTCCACTTAAACGAGGTGAAGACGTTGTCTTTGTCGGTTGGCAGGAATTTGTCGCTGGCCGACATGACGTCGCGGTTGTAGGTAAAGGTCAGGTTGTTAACTGGAAATTCGCGCGGCAGATAGGCTTTCTTATTGAAAGAATAGGTCACCTCGCCGAGTCCTTTCCAGCGCTCGTCCTTGAAGCCGTAGGCCACGTAGCCCTTGGCAAACCAATGGGGGTTGAGGTTGGCCGTTGTCTGGGCCGAGGCGCGGAGGCGCAAGCCGTCGACAAAGTTTTGCGAAATCATGGTGTTGACGGGACCGATGTCGACCTTCGAAGGATGCTTGGGGTCGACACTCGTCTCAACGAAGTTTTCGATGAAGGCTTTGGCAACGAAGAGCACGGCCTTGAAACCTTTCACGCGCTCGAGCTGGCGAACGAGCACATCCATCTTGTCTTCGCTTTGCGTGAGCGCCTCGGAACGGTGTTCGGCCCAAAATTCTTCGGGACGAATGCGGGCGTTGACATCGGTTTGCTGGTCGCCCTTGAATTTGAAGGTCTTGTCGGGGATGGGGTCGAAGCAGAAATCGCTGTATTCCGTGACGCGTTTGACCTGGAATTTCTGCAGGAAGCTGGCGAGCTTTAGTTGCACAATCATATCGTCGCTCTTCAAGACTTGTTCGCCAGAGGGCAACTGCGTAAATTCCTGGATGACGCGCATACTCTCAACGAAATTGACATCGGAACGGCGCGGAATGCCCAAGTCGGCCTTTTTGATGCGGTAGGTGGAGTCGGCAAGGATGTAGAGCGAACCGGAGAAGCCGAAGTCCTGGGCGTTGTTGGGCGTGAAGTCGACACGGATGCACTTGGCGTTGTCGACGTAGGTGGTGTCTTCAATGAAGAAACGATAGAAACTGATGCCGGAACGCGAGGAGATGGGGCTGACGAAGGGGTATTGCAGCAGGCGCACTTCGTCTTCGTAGATGTTCACATCGGTGAAGCAGTCCTTGAGGACGGTGCTGAGAATGTCGCCCGTATTGAAGAGGTCGTTGATGCCGCTGCTGCGCTGGCCGAGCACAATGCTCTTGTCGGCATGGGGCGTGCGACGATAGATTTCGCGCGTCACGTTTTCATCGACAGAGATGGGGAGGATGAGCTTGCCGGTTTCGTTGCACGTTTCCACATGGTCTTTGAGGAAGGGCATCTTCTTGAATTTGCCTTCCTCGAAGATTTTGTCGGTGACGTCGTTGAAGGCAAACGTGAGTTTAGAATATTTGTGGATGGAGTAATAGTCGTGGAGCTTGAGGTCGCTCATCTTCTTGGCTTCTATCACCTTGCGCATGAGCTCAACAGCGGGGTTGTTTTTGCGCGTGTACTTGGTCTTGTGGCCCGTCACAACGGCCGTTCCGAATTTGGCCGAATTGTCGTCGAGCTTCACGTTATAGACACCAGCCTGCTGCACCTTCAGGGTCTTCGTGGCATAGCCAATCATCGACACGCGCATTTTTCCGGCCTTGAAGGGCAAGGCATAACGGCCTGCTTCATTGGTGCGCGTGTAACTACCTCCCTCGATGGAGACATTGGCAAAAGGCAGGGCCTCTCCGGTCTTGGAGTCGGTGACAACACCCGTGATGCGTTGCGCCACGGCGGCAAACGTCACGAAGGTGACAAGGATGAAGGTGAGAAATAATTTTTGTTTCACGGATGTCCTGTTTTTGGTGAATGGTCGGGCTTTGCCTTTGGGGACAAATGCCTGCGACGTAATGTTTATAAAACCCTGCAAAGGTAAAAAGTTTTCTCCATTTCCAAGCTATATCGTTGACTAATAAAACATAATCCGAGACGAAAAGCATAGTTTGCCCGCGCGAAAAGACAATCGAAGAAAGCAAAAGAGGCAGCAAGTTTTCCTGCTGCCTCTTATAGTTGGGAGTTATTTCTGAACGGACGGGCGGCGGATGCGCAGGGTCTGCGTTCTCACCTTACGCAAGATGCGCTCGAGCTCAAACACTTTCTGCGGATTTTTCGCGGCAACGTCCACCTGTTCGGTCTCGTCGCTCATATTATAGAGTTGCGGAACGGGGGCATAACCTGTTTCTATCTTCGGGCCCCACGTAATCATCTTGCCGCCGTCGCTTCCTTCGATGTATTTCCAGTTGCGCGTACGAACGGAGAGCGTGTGGTTTGAAGCCTGCTCGATAATCCAAGGACGGTCTTCGTTGGTACGCCCGAGGAGGTTGTCGAGATAGTTGTAGCTGTCGGGGGCGGCACCCTTCGGGATGCGGGCACCAACGAGCTCGGCCATCGAAGCAAGCCAGTCGATTTGCGACACGAGGGTGTTGCTTTCTTGTGCGCCCTTGATTTGTGCGGGCCAGTGAACAATGAGCGGAATACGCGTGCCACCTTCAAAAGCGCTATACTTTCCGCCGCGCAAATTGCCCGTAGGACTGTGGCCGTTGAGGAGTTCTTCTGCGCGGTCGGCATAGCCGTCGTCAACCACCGGACCATTGTCGCTCGAGAGGATGATGAGGGTGTTCTTGCTCAATCCGGCCTTTTCAAGGGCGGCCATGATTTGGCCGACAGTCCAGTCGAACTGCACGATGGCATCGCCGCGCAAGCCCATTTTGTTTTTACCACGGAAACGCTCGTGGGGGAAGCGTGGCACGTGGACATCGTTGGTAGCGAAATACATGAAGAAGGGTTCCTTCTTGTGCTGGTTGATGAAGTTGACGGCATGGGCGGTGATGGAGTCGGCGATGTTCTCGTCTTTCCAAAGCGCTTTGCCGCCGCCCTTCATATAGCCGATGCGGCTGATGCCGTTGACGATGCTCATGTCGTGTCCGTGGCTCGGCTTCAGGTTGTAAAGCAATTCCGGATTGGCACGCCCCGTCGGTTCGCCCGGGAAATTTCTCTGATAGCTCACTTCTATGGGCGCAGAAGGGTCGTAATTGGCTACCGTACCATTTTCGATGAACACGCAAGGCACACGGTCGGCCGTTGCAGCCATTATATAGGAATAGTCAAAACCAAGGTCGTTAGGACCAGTGGCAAGCGGCGCGTTCCAATCTTGCTCAGCCGTTTTGTCGCCCAAGCCGAGGTGCCATTTGCCGAAAGCGGCCGTTGCATAACCAGCGCTCTTGAACACATCGGCAATGGTGAACTGTTCCGGACGGATGATCATTCCCGCATTACCCGCAGCGACGTCCGTTCCCGGTTTGCGCCAGGCATATTCTCCCGTCAGCATAGAATAGCGCGAGGGCGTAGAAGTGGCCGCAGTGGCATAACCATTGGTAAAGCGTATGCCATTAGCGGCCAAACGGTTTACATTTGGTGTTTCCACATTCTTGGCACCATAGCATTCAAGGTCTCCGAAGCCCAAATCATCGGCATAGATAAAGATGACGTTGGGGCGCGTCGGTGTTTTGTCTTTGCCATTTCCTGCCGCTTGGGCAGAAATGGCCGGCGCGAGCGCCAAGGCCAACAAAGAGCCAGTTGATAACTTCATTTCTTATTTAGTTTTTGGTTCGGGGGTATTCTTAAAAATCCAGCCTTCGTAATGACCAAAGGACAGGTTGCTCAAGATATTCTTTCACTGTCATTTGATTGCAAACAGTCCATGCTTTACCAGATTCTTCGGAACGCCCCTTTATTAGTTAAGTAAGTTGTCTGAATTATTTTATGAGATTCTCCAAGAACGCCACATCCTTGTTGACCAATAAGGAGACTTCCTTGATGGACATTCCCTTTTCAAGCATCGCCTTTACCATGCTTTTCAACATGAGGTCTTGTTGGCGAAGCGCATCTTCCTGTTGGCGGAGCGTATCTTCCTGTTGGCGAAGCGCATCTTCCTGCTGGCGGAGCGCATCTTCTTGCTGGCGGAGCGTATCCTCTTGCTTTTTATTCGCCGCTCGCTGTTGTTTGAGTTCCTCGCCCAGCGTCATTATTTCCGTGTCGCGGTCTTCTATGGCCGAGAAATATTCATCCTCGACGTTCATGTCTGAACGGATGTCGGCATCGACGGCGGCGGCCGTCAAGCGATGGATGACATACATCATATCGGCATCATCCTCATAGCTGTGTTCGTCGATGTTCAAGAGTTGCTTGTTTTCCGAGTCGGTCTTGCTTTGGTCGAAAACGCTTAGCACTTTTTCCAGGCGGTTGTTTACACGGCCTTTGAGCAAGGGAATTTGCACAATGATGCTATCGTGCGTCAGACTTTCTACGAACGGGTCGGTCATCCCCTCGGCCACTTCAGCGCCCTCGTAGTCGTATGTTTTGTGGTTGACGTAAAGCACGGGGGTGTCTATGTTCCCAACGCGGTGTCCCAACAGATAGACGGCAACCATCGGATAGGCATAGCCTTCCTTGGAATCCACCTGTATGTTGCACTGGTTGCCGTATTGCACGCCCAGATACTGGCGGAAACGCAATGTTTCTGTGTTCAGCCAAGTCTTCTGTAATTCAATCAAGATGACTTGCTCCGAACCGTCGTCTTCAACCACTGTCGCAGCGAAATCGATGCGGAACATGGATATCGCATTGCGGGTGGTGTTGGCATATTCATGTGGACGCACCGTAACGTGTACGACCTCTTTCTTCAGCAACGCAGAAAGCACAGTCTTGGCTATGCGCTCGTCTTCCATTATATATTTGAAGACGGAATCATAAATGGGATTGGCAACGTGTACTATCATGAATACTTGGATTTATATTGTGTCTTTGCAATAGGGGATTGTTCTCCAGCAACAAAGGTAAGAAATATTTATGATTTAAGGGGCGGGAGGACATTATTCCTCGCATGCGAGCGTCAAAAAAAAATTTACCACACAAACTTAAAATACGACCGCTTGGCATGAGAAGGCTACCGCTTAGGCAGGAAGGGAATTTTAAGTATTTGTACATATTTCTAAAAATATTTACCTTTGCAAGCATATTATTATAAAGTGCTTTTCGCAAAAGCGCAGTTTTAGCTGTGTCAACGGTTCCTGCACAACTAAATATACAAGCACCGAACGGAACCCAACTCAAATTTTTGCAACCATGAAAAAGATTTTCATTGCCCTGTGCGCCAGCTTCGCCTTAGCTTCTTGCACCACCATTACCAAGACTGCAACTTCTATAGACGTTGAAAACGGCCTGACCACGAGTTCTATGGCCGAGTTGGAGATTTCCTCACAGAGAGTCGAGCACGTTTATTACACGGAAGCCAGAGCAAGAAGAGGCGGAAAGAAGAACTTGCAAAACACGGCCGTTAAAGAACTGCTCATGAAGAGCGGCAATGCCGACGTGCTTGTGGCACCGGAATTCACCTTCGTAAAGAGAAGGGGACTCTTTGGTTCAAAGTTCAAAAGCGTTGAAGTCAGCGGCTACCCTGCCAAATACAAAAATTTCAGAAACAAATAAAGAAAGGGGCTGGTTATGAAAAAGTTATTTTTACTAACGGCTGTCTGTGCGGCGCTCTTTATGTCGTCGTGCTCAACCATTACGAAGACGGCCACCACTGCAATGGTAGAGTCAACGATCGTGACCTATCCAGAAGTAGCAGACTTGGAAATCCAACAGAAAGCCACACAGACGATGACGTGGAGCTTCAGACCGTTCCACTTGGGCGAACCCTCGAAACAAGTGGCCCAAGGAAATCTCGTTGCGCAGTTGCTGAAAGCAAATAATGCCGATGTATTGCTCGAACCGCAGTTTGTTTTCGAACGCACTTCCTATGGCGAAAGAGTGCTGACGGTGACTGGATTCCCCGCCACCTATAAGAATTTCCGCAAAGCTTCTGCTGCGGACTTGGAAGCCATCAAGGCTTGCAAGAAACCGAATGAGAAGAAAATATACAACGACCCTGATGGTGGCGGCCTGTTTAAGGTCTTCACGAAATAAGCGTCAGTGGTTTTATGAGCGGAGAATATCTGGCGCAGAGCAAGCACCAGATTTCCGCCAACAGACTTCATAAAAATGTCCGCCTGCGAAAGTCAATTCGCAGGCGGACATTTTTATGGCAACTCGACGATATAATTAAAACAGCCGGATGTCCCCGTCTTTCTGGTTACATCCGACTGTTTTATATAGGTAAGTAAGTGGTCAAAAATATTCTATATTATCAAAGCAGGGGAAACTGATTTGATATTGCCTTTCCTGAAGGCGGCTGATTCCTGAGCGGCCAATTCTGCGCCCTTCCCGGAAACCGTGCCTCCCTTACGCCAAGAGTTGCTTGACGAGCGTCGAAATGGCGCGACCGTCAGCGCGGCCTGCCAACTGCTTGCTGGCAACGCCCATCACCTTGCCCATGTCCTTGACGCTCGTTGCACCCACCTGAGCAATAATGGCTTTCACCTCAGCTTCGAGTTCCTCCGGCGTGAGGGCCTTTGGGAGATACTCTTCAATCACCTTGGCCTGTGCCTCCTCTTCCTCAGCGAGGTCGGGGCGGTTTTGCTCGTGATAGAGAGCGGCCGTGTCGCGGCCCTGCTTAGCGAGCTTGGCGAGGATTTTGAGGGCGACAGCATCATCGAGCGTGTCGTTGGCTCCCGGAGCCGTCTTGGCTTCTATGAAAAATTTCTTGATGTTACGCAATGCTTCAAGGCGCACTTTGTCCTTGGCCTTCATGGCAGCAACAATATCCTTGCTGACTTGATCAAAAAGTGACATAATATATTGGGATTTAAAAGACATCTTCATCCGCATCGAAATCTTCGGCGGATGAAGACACCATCAATTAGTTCGAAAAATCTATGACAACACTCCCCTCCTCCACTCTTGCGGCACCATTGGCAGAAAAACCAGTCGGCTGCCCCACAGCGTTCTCGGCGTCATCGCGAGCGCCATCCCCGAGCGGTTGTTGCTTGAGATGCGAGAAAGTTTCGAGCGTTCCGCTGGTACGCGTGTCGGTCGGCGAAGCACTCACCGCCTCAGCCAGACGCTCGTTGCCGAGGTCGGCCGTGTCGAAGAGAAACACCTGGTGTTTATGGCGCACGCGTTTGCACATAGGACCGCCGTCGTCATAATAGCGGGCACGTATGGCCGCGTGACGCTGCGTGTATTCATCATCAACCGTCTGCCCGTTGAGATTAAATCCAGAGGCGAGAATCGTGATTTTCACCTGTTCGCCCATATTCTCGTCCGTCACGAGACCCCATTTGGTCTCGATGTTGTCGGAGAACTTGGCCATAAATTCGTTCACTTCCCCCACTTCCTCCATGCGCAAGGCGTATTTCGGGTCGGGGTTGATGGTGATGGCCAAAATGATCTTATGGGCGCGATAGACGTTATTGTTGTTAATGAGCGGAGAATAGAGCGCTTCTTCAATGGCCTTGGTGACGCGCTTCTCGCCCTTGCCGAAACCAGTCGACATGATGGCCACACCGCCATTACGCAAAACGTTGCTGACATCGCAGAAGTCGAGCCCGACACGTCCGTGCATCTCAATGATTTCCACGATGCAGCGCACCGCCGTTGTCAGGGTGAGGTCGGCTTTCTTGAAAGCATCAATGATGGTGAGGTCGGTGTAGATGTCGCAGAGGCGTTGGTTGTTGATCACCAACATGGCATCCACCTCCTTGCCCAATCGTTCAAGACCGTCGAGCGCCTTGTCGATTTGGCGTTCACGTTCAAAGAGAAACGGGATGGTGACGATGCCCACCGTCAGCACACCATGAGCCCTTGCCTCGCGGGCAATGACTGGCGAGGCACCGGTGCCGGTGCCGCCGCCCATACCAGCGGTGATGAACACCATCTTCACCTTGTCGTCGAAGATGGCATCGATCTTGTCAAGGTTTTTCTCGGCCAAATCCTGACCAACGACAGGCTGGCCGCCCGCTCCGAGACCGGGGCCGAGCTGAATTTTGTCGGGCACGACGGAGTCTTCGAGGGCTTTTTGGTCTGTGTTGCACACCAGGAAGCGAACCCCTTCAATTCCCTCACGATACATCTGCCCCACAGCGTTACCCCCACCGCCACCAACACCGATGACCTTGATTATCTCGGCGGAATGATTAACGATGGGTTCTACCAACAGATTTGATGTATTGTTGAGTTCTGACATATTCTCTGAATGAATACTTGGGGATTAGGTGGTGCGATTTTCAGCGTCCGAAGGCCATGAGTTCCGAAGCATCCGTTGGGAGCGTCGGCAACCCTTCCTTTCTCTGGCCGAACGGGTGGAATCCTACTTTGGAAACAGGGGAGACTTATCAGGCAAATGAAATCACCTGCGCCGCCGAACCGTTGGTGTTGTCGCTTTCTGGTTCCACGGCCACGCTGTTGTAAGTCTTGCTCTTGATGCTGTTGAGTTCTTCCTTGCTACGCTTAAACGTCGGTGTCATTTCAACCAGCGAGATCACCTCTTCATTGTCGAGGTCGTCCAAGCCGAAGAGATAGATGCGCGAACGTTTACGCTGCCCGCTCTTTCGGTTGGGGTTGTCGTAATATTGTGTACGGCGCTCGTCGTTCTCCTCGGCCTTTTCGGCTTCGAGTTGGCGGCGCTTCTCGTCTTCCGCGTCGTGTTTTTCCTGCATGCCCGGCACACTGGAAATGCCAAAGCCCGTGGCCAGGATGGTGATTTTCACCTTCTTGCCGAGCGATGGGTCGGTTGAGAGACCCCACTTCGTCTCCACGTCGTCGTGGAATTTCTCCATGAAGTCGTGCACCTCGTTCATTTCCTCCATCATCAGCGAATCGCCTTCCTTTTCTGCGCAGAAAGAGATGGAGAGCAACACCTTGTGGGAGTTGAAAATATCGCTATTGTTGAGCAGCGGCGAATGCAGGGCATCGTTGATGGCCTTCGTCACACGGTTTTCGCCTTCGCCGAATCCCGTAGACATGATGGCCACACCGCCGTCTTTCAAGACGGTGCAGACGTCACGGAAGTCGAGGTTGATGATGCCGTGCATGGTGATGATTTCAGCGATGCTTCGCGCAGCCACGCTCAAAGTGTTGTCGGCCTTTTCGAAGGCGCTGAGCACATTGAGGTCGGGATAGATTTCGCGCAGGCGTTCGTTGTTGATGACGAGTAAGGCGTCAACGTGCTTTGAGATTTCGTCAACGCCGTCGAGGGCTTGGTCGATTTTCTTATTACCTTCGAAGCGGAACGGGATGGTGACGATGCCCACCGTCAAAATGCCCATATTCTTGGCTTCGCGAGCAACGACTGGTGCGGCGCCCGTACCGGTACCGCCGCCCATACCAGCGGTGATGAACACCATCTTGGTGCCATCGTTGAGCATCTGGCGGATGTCTTCAACGCTTTCTTCGGCGGCTTCGCGGGCCTTTGCCGGGATGTTTCCCGCGCCGAGTCCTTCTTTTCCGAGCTGGAGACGAACGGGAACGGGAGAGTCCATCAATGCTTTGCTATCGGTGTTGCAAAGTACGAAATTGACATCGTGAATACCCTCACGGTACATGTGGTTGACGGCATTTCCGCCACCGCCTCCAACGCCGATGACCTTAATGATTGAAGGAGATGTTGAAGGCATGCCCACATCGAGCAATTCGTTGTTATCTGACATAAAACTATGAATCGTTTAGGAGTTGTTTTTTTAACCGGATGATTTCTCTGCGGCACCCATTTGCCGCCGGGAACCGGTTTGGTCATGGTTTGGCCAACACTTATTCTTTATCTTTGCGCGACGCCATGAAGCGGTCGTCATCATCATTGACGAGGTTGCCCGCAGCATTGGTCACTTTCTTGAAGATGCTCGAGATGCGACCAAACATGCCGCTCTTCTGCTTAGGCTTCTTGGTCTCTCTTTCAGAAGTTTCCTCGGTTTCGACATCTGTTGTCTGGCCGTTCTGCTGCCCCTGAGCAACCGTCTGCGTCTGGGCTGCATTCTGATGGCCACCGATGGTGACATTCTGCACACCCTGCTGGCCTGTTCCTGCCAAGGTCTGCTGCATGCCCTGCTGTGAGAAATCGTTCTCCGTCTGGACATTTCCGCCCTGCGCCTGCTGTTCAAACGCATTGCCCTCCTGTCCGATCACACCGCCGCAGCAATTGATTTCGCCCTTATCGATGAGGGCGATGGCGGCATTGAATGAGCCGTCGGCATTGAAAGACGACGATGGTTTGCTTTCAAGACGCGTTTGCAAACGGGTGTTCTTCACGAAGCGCACCTTTCTGAAATCGGTGAAGGCGGCAAAAGCCTTGTCGATGTTCTTCATATTGGCGGCGCCACCAGTCACCACGATGCCGCTGACGAGTTTCGAATCGTCGTATTTGGAGAGGGCAATCTGGTGCTTGATGTTGAGGATGATTTCCTCCATGCGTGCTTCCACCAGGCCGTTGAATTCTTCATACTTCACGGTGCGACCGTCGCCCAGCGTGACAGGTTCGTGCTTGTCTTCCTCCTCGTTGCTGTAAGCCGTGGCATATTTGCGTTTGAGCTGTTCAGCCTCCGAATCCTCAATTTGCAGTGTGCAGAGGTCGCGGTTGACGTTGGCGCCACCGAGAGGGATGACGGCGAAATGACGGAGAATATTGTTCTTGAAGATGGCCACGGAAGTGGTTTCCGCACCCATGTCCACGAAGGCGCATCCTGAGCGCTTCTCCGGCTCCGTCAAGATGGCATCGGCCAGGGCGAGGACCGTGATGGGCATGCCCACCACGTTGAGATGAGCACTGCGGAAGCAGTTGTAAACGCTTTCCGACACGCTCGTGTTGGAGATGATATTGAGGAAGTGTCCTTCAATCACGTCAGACGCGATGCCGATGGGGTCGGCCACCACCTGCGTGCCGAGCTGGTAATCCTGCGGTATCACCTCGAGGATTTCGCGGTCGTTTCCAGGCATACTGTTATTGGAATCCTTCACGTTGTTGACCATTTCGGCGGTGATGAGTTGCTTCTCGCCGAGATGTCGCGTCACGGTGTTGGCCACGGTGTGCATGCCCATGCCGCCGATGCCGACATAGCAGCTGGCAACGGAGCGTCCGAGGGCATTTTCCAATTTCTGCTTGATGCTGTCAACGCACGACGTCATCTTGTTGAAATTGTTGATACACCCCTTGCGGATGAACGATTCCGAAGGGTCTTGTGCGTATGCGAGGACTTTGATGGCACCGTCAGGCTGTTTCTGCCCAGCAATAGCCGTCACCTTGGACGAACCGAGTTCTATTGCTACGATGAAGTCGTCATTTGTCATATTCATAGAGTGTTATTAGGCGTTGGCCTTTGAGTTTTCCACGCGCAAGACGATTGCTTGGCGAAACGGCTCTCGGGCCTTTGAGGTTTCTTTCTTAAAATAACAAGTGGGTGGTCAAAACTCTTTTTATGATTTATGCCAAGAGCATTATTTTTTCACACCTACTTATAGCGTCTTTTTTCAGCGTGCCAGCATCACGGCGCCGACACGGCTTTGCGTTGCGGTCGTGTTCCAGCGCTGCATCCGCCCGTTCTCCGAAGCGGAGCTTCAAGCGTCAGTTTTTCTTGCAAACAATCTGGTTATTGAATTCCAAACTGATTTCGCGGTAGGTGTTCCACCCAACAGTCGGCAGCACCTTGTCGTAAAACACGCGCAGGTTTTGCATCTGCGTCCTCAGGGTCAGCGAGTCGAGCTTTCCCATTTGGATCACCTGGCAGCCGATGCGCGGGATGAGCGCCACCCTGCCGTCGGGCGCCACGTTGATTTGCTCCACGAGGTCGTTGGCAAAGTCGTTCGTGTGGAGATAGCGAGCCAGGTGGACCAGGTTCTTGGCAGCATAGCGTTTGCTGATGCGTCCCGTTGCCACAGCCACGTCGGCCGTATAGTTTTCGGGCATCATGGCCACGCCCTTGTTGTCGATGTAATAGTCGTCGCCGTTGTCGGCTTTGATGCGCAGGATGGGCAGTCGCTGCGAGATGTTGATGTTGACGCGGCCTCCCGGTGTCTTATAGCACTTCACGATGCTCACGAACGAGTTTTTCTCCAGTGCTTTCTCCAGACTGTCGCCATTGACCTCCTCCATCAACTGGCCCACAGGATAAATCTTCTCCTTCTTCAAGATACGCACCACTTCATCGGCGTTGATGAATCCCGCGTAGCTGCTGTCAACGATGATTACGTTCACTTCCTTGCAGCGCGTGCTGTCTCTTTTCCCAGATATGTCGGCAAAGACATAGAAGAGATAGGCAACGACCCCCAACAATACGAGCAGTTTAAAGAATGTCTTCATAGCAATTCTGCGGGATTTTACGTGCCTTTGGCTGCAAGCGGAGGAAGGTCTTGAAAGACGCTTTCCTCCCCCGCGGCTCAGGCGGTCTGTACCGCCCGTGCTGGCATCAGCAATATTTTCGTTTCAAAATTTCTGTTATTTCATCACAATAGTTGTCGAGGTCGCCAGCTCCGAGCACGATGAGCACATCGAAATCCTCGTTTTCAACGATTTGCGGCACGTCGGTCTTCTGGCAGATGCGGCGTTGCATGTCGGGGCGCAGTTCGTCGAAGATAATCTGACTGGTCACGCCGGGGATGGGCTGTTCGCGGGCCGGATAGATTTCCGTCAGGATCACCTCGTCGAGCAGCGAAAGACTGTTGGCAAAATCCTTGTAGAAATCGCGGGTGCGGGTGTAGAGGTGGGGTTGGAAAATGGCGGTAAGCTTGCGTCCGTTAAACACTTCGCGCAACGAGAGCACGCTCTGGCGGATTTCCGCTGGATGGTGGGCATAGTCGCTCAAGAAGACGATACGGTCGGTTTTGAGTTTGAAATCGAAGCGGCGCACAACGCCTTCAAAGCTCAGCATGCCGCGGCGGATTTCCTCTTCCGTGGCACCGGCAATCTGGGCGAGCGCCATAGCGGCAATGCCGTTTTCGATGTTGATGCTCACGGGCACGCCGAGTTCAACATCCTTGATATTGCCAAACGGCGAGACGAAGTCAAACACGATGCGTCCGCCACCGATGCGCAGGTTTTCAGCATGGAAATCGCCCTTGTCGCGGCTGTAGTCGTAGCGACGCACGCCGTCTTGCAGGGCCTCTTTCATCTTCAAGTCGCAATGAACGATTAACGCGCCGCCCGGTTGGATGAGGCTGGTGTATTTTGTGAAGCTCTCCAAATAAGCCTCCTCAGTTCCATAGATGTCAAGATGGTCGGCATCCGTGGCAGTAATGACAGTGGCAAAGGGGCGCAGATGATGGAAGGAGCGGTCGAACTCGTCGGCTTCTATCACGACATAGGGACTTTTCTCTGAGAGCAGGAAATTCGTACCACTGTTTTTGCTGATGCCGCCCAAGAAAGCGTTGCATTCCACGTGGCTCTGGTGAAGCAGGTGTGCCACCATGGTTGAAGTGGTGGTCTTTCCGTGGGTTCCGGCCACGCAGAGCCCCTTGGAGTGGCGCGTCAAGAGGCCGAGCACCTGGGCGCGTTTCTGCACCTCGAAACCGTTGTTACGGAAATAGGCCAATTCTTTGTGGTCTGCTGGGATGGCAGGCGTAAATACCACTAATGTGGTGGCTTTGTCGCGGCAGCACTCAGGAATGAGTTCCACGTTGTCTTCGTAATGGATGTCGGCACCTTCTTTGCGGAGCGTCTCTGTGAGTTCGCAAGATGTGCGGTCGTAACCCGCAACGCACTTTCCCTCAGCAAGGAAATAACGTTCAAGGGCACTCATGCCGATGCCTCCTGCACCGACAAAATATACTGATTTAATATCGTCGAGCGTCATGACTTTTATGTTTTTTTACGCAAGTATATACTTACAGGCAAAAGTAACAATAATTTTTGGGAGTTTGGCGGAATATCTCGGCTTTTTTTAATGTTTGTTTCTGCACGGCATATTTTCGTGGCACAAGACAGGAGGCAAACCGCAGAATGCCCCGACACGGACGGAGACAAACGTATTTTGAAACGCCAGGGCCTCATCGGGACGCAACGCCATGTTTTTTTCCAAGAACTCGCCCTATGCCTGCCAGCGAACGCGGGAGCAGACGCAAGCGAACGCGGGAGCAGGCGCAAGCGAACGCGGGAGCAGACGCAAGCGAATCCGGGGGCAGAGACGAACGCGTCTGGGAGCAGATGCGTCCGCGTCTGCCCCCAGATTCGCTGACAGGCATAGGGAGTCGGAGAATATACTTGAAAGCGCTGGAAGCGGACTGCAACGCGGAAAGAATGACCTCGGCCCTCGAAAGTAGGGCGTTAAAAATCCAGAGAAAATCAAACTTAGCGGTAGCGCCCTCGCAGCGGAAATTTGCGCTGCGCCAGCATAATCATCTGTTGCGGCGCCAGCATTGTAGCTCACTTTGCTCGCAAA
>UMEX01026247.1_pt1 | contig 14831 bp, 9 predicted proteins | sample 1964871 | NCBI WGS metagenome assembly UMEX01 (sample SAMEA4836032, study PRJEB28245) | human gut metagenome | biome: gut microbiome; material: fecal sample | place: Denmark | collected 2008
GGAGAGTATCTCCGGCTCGGAGGCCTTCCCAGACACGCCCTCTACCGGACGAATGTCCATATCCTTACGCAAGGCCTCCCAATCTCCTGTATGCAGGCATTTCGCCAGATGGATCTTACGGATCATGGCTGGCAACACATGCGAGGTCTCCAGATTGAAATTATCATTCGGCCCGTAGAGGTTAGTAGGCATCACGGCGATATAGTTCGTACCGTATTGCAGGTTGTAACTCTCGCACATCTTGATACCCGCTATCTTGGCGATCGCATAAGGCTCGTTGGAATATTCCAAGGGAGATGTCAGCAAGCAATCCTCCGGCATCGGCTGCGGAGCCTCACGGGGATAGATGCAGGTGCTTCCCAAGAATAATAATTTCTTTACATCGTTTTTCCAAGAGGCATGAATGACATTATTCTGGATCATCAAATTATTGTAGATAAAATCGGCACGGTACAGACTGTTCGCCATGATACCGCCGACGTGCGCCGCCGACAAGAACACATAGTCCGGCCGTTCAGCGGCAAAAAACTCGTTCACAGCGGCTTGATCCGTCAGATCCAGTTCCGCATGCGTACGAAGCAGAAAGTTCGTATACCCTTTGCTACGCAAATTATTCAGAATGGCGGAGCCTACCAAACCCCGGTGACCGGCAACAAATATTTTACTGTCTTTTTCCATCGATATCTCGTATTCTGAACTACTTCTACTTATTAATCAACCTCATCAAATACTGGCCGTACTGATTCTTAATCATCGGCAAAGCCACTTGCTCAAGTCGCTTCTCATCAATCCATCCTTGCTTGAAAGCGATCTCCTCCAGACAAGCCACCTTCAGTCCCTGTCTCTTCTCGATCACCTCCACGAAAGTAGATGCCTCAGACAACGAGTCGTGAGTCCCGGTATCCAACCAAGCGAATCCACGTCCCAATAGCTGCACTTTCAACTCCCCATCCTTCAAGAACCACTGGTTCACGGTAGTGATCTCCAGCTCTCCACGGGCGGAAGGCTTGATATTCTTGGCCACGTCCACCACCTTGTTCGGATAGAAATACAATCCTACCACGGCGTAATTCGATTTCGGTTCCTTCGGTTTCTCCTCGATACTGAGGACGTTCCCATCCGCATCGAACTCGGCCACGCCATAGCGTTCCGGATCGTTTACGTAGTAACCGAACACGGTCGCTTTTTGTTCGTTCTCCGCCTTGTCAACGGCCTCTTTTAACATACGGGTAAAGCTCTGTCCGTAAAAGATATTATCGCCAAGTACCAAGCAAACGGAGTCATCACCGATAAAGCGCTCTCCAATGATGAAAGCTTGCGCCAATCCGTCCGGCGAAGGCTGCTCGGCATATTCAAAACGAACGCCATAATCGGAGCCATCGCCCAGTAAACGACGAAAGCCCGGCAAATCCTGAGGGGTCGATATAATAAGAATCTCCCGTATCCCTGCCAGCATGAGCACGGATACCGGATAAAAAATCATCGGCTTATCATAAATAGGTAGAAGTTGCTTGGAAACTCCTTTAGTGATCGGATACAAGCGGGGACCCGATCCACCGGCTAAAACTATACCTTTCATATTCTTTCCATTTTGTTCGACAATACTCACTTAGGATCGATTCCACACCGTCCCTAAAACTATACAAAGTTAAACAAATAATAATAGATTAGCGCATGGTTTTCAAAAAATCGTCCATATTCTGATACAATGGGACGCCATAGCGCGCACAAGTTAAGCGCACATTATCATAGCGGTAAAAGCCGGGCTCGCAAATCACCCGCAACTTTCCGGAGCGCATAAACAGCCCCATCTCCAATAAAGTTATCGGGGATTTGCTGCTCGCCAGAATGTTCATGATAATCAGATCGGCTTTCTCCAGATGCTCCAGTTCCCAATTCACTTGATGCTCAAAATCGGACATCTCCCCGCTCAACCCTTTATCTCTACGAGGATTGAACAAGAGATACCGTCCCTCCGGAAGCGCCCGGAACCAGTCGCAGGTAGCCTTCTGCCAATCCACGCTTTTCCCCATATCGATCGTGCCGGCCAAAAAGATTTTTTGGTATACAGCTTCATCCAAATCCTTATTTTCAGTATCGGGATACAAGACAACGACCTCAGATTGGGCAAACCCTCCCATCGGCACCAAAAACAAATATAATATACACAGTACAATATTTCTCATATTCATGTCTCAAAGCTTACTTTTCAAGCAACAAACTTCGCAAAAAAACATGAATCCAACAAATACATTCACTTTAAATGTGGGCAACAGTCTTGTATATACTAATAGGATATCACGAGAAGTAGTACTTACTTGGACGGTGAAGTATATCTCCTAGGGTACTTGCAGTATATCTTCTCCAAGGAGAGGAGTATATGTACGTGTTTTTTCGAAAACACGTACATGTTTTTTGGAAGGACTCGGCATGTAGCAAAATCATGGGTTCAGCCCATAAATCGTAGCCTGTACGGCATGCGATAAGATATAGGCCGCAGGCGTGTCGTTTGAGGGGAAATAGCCTTTGGAGAGCCTCTGGATTACGGGTTCCTTGTTCGTGCCCAGTATCGGGACCAATAAGGGGGCGCCGTTCAAGATAAGCGGTCCCGTCATGGTGATCCGGTATTGGCCGGTAGAAGGTTGCTGGGATACCGCATAGTTACGGCTATCCGACAATAGCTCCATGGTGGTAGGGAAAATGGATGCCGTATGGGAATCCTCACCTACGCCGAGGATGATGCAATCGAACGTAGGCATTTGATTGAACAACGGCAAGAATTCCTTTACGACCCATGAATAACGCATCGCCTCGGTACCCGGCTCGTTCTCGCCCTTGATCCGGTGGATATGATCCGCCGGGATACACAAAGGCTTAAAAAGCAAATGATTCGCATGACCGTAATTACTATCCGGACTCGTTGGTGGAACACAACGCTCGTCCACCCAGAAGAAACGGATGTTATTCCAGTCAATCTTATCCTTATACTCATCTACCCAGAGGGAAAACATATGCTTCGCCGTCTCCCCTCCCGAGAGCGCTAGGTTAAACGGAGCGAAGTCTTTCCGGCGAATCATCGCCATCATGTCCTCCGTCATCGACCGAAGCGCCTCTTTCATCTCATTATATCTCTTTATTTCCATAAAATTATCTTCTTTGGCAGGCGCAGACTTTCTTTTCCGCACCTAAAATAACAGTTTCCTCCGGTCCGTCCTCGCCCGGCTCATAGAAGAATAAGTTCTTCGAACCCTCCTCTTTCCAATGGAGCAAGATCGGATCGATAAATTTCCAGCTAGCCTCCAAAGCGTCGCTACGAGCATACAGGGTGGAATCGCCCAGCATGGCATCCAGCAACAGACGCTCGTAAGCGTCAGGAAGATAGCTCTTCGAGAGGGAATCGTAGCGGAAGTCCATGCTGACTTGCTTCACCTCGAAACCGGCTCCCGGCATTTTCAGCCCGAACTTCAAGGATATACTCTCGTTCGGTTGGATACGGATGGTCAATTTATTGCAGGAACCTCCCGAACATTGACCGACAAACAGTTGATGGGGCGTAGACTTGAAGTGGATCACTACCTCCGATGACTTCTCCGGCAACTTCTTTCCCGTATAGAAATAGAAGGGCACACCGCTCCAGCGCCAGTTATCGATAAAGAATTTCATCGCCACATACGTCTCGGTATTCGAGTCGGGAGCTACGTTCTTCTCTTCCCGATAACCGATATATTGTCCACGGACAACCATCTTATCCATATCCAACACCGTATACGGGCGTATGGAGCGGAATACTTTCACGATCTCGTCACGAATCGGTTCCGGCTCGAATATAGAGGGAGATTCCATGGCGATAAACGACATCAATTGCATTAAGTGATTCTGGATCATATCCCGCATCGCCCCGGCTCCATCATAATATTTCCCTCGATTCTCCACCCCCAAGGTCTCAGTAGCGCTGATCTCGATGGAATCGATATAATTATGATTCCACAATGGCTCGAAAATACCGTTCGAGAAACGCAATACCAAGATATTCTGCACGGTCTCTTTCCCCAGATAATGGTCGATACGATAAATCTCCTCCTCATGGAAGATATGTCGTAAATGATCATTCAACTGGCGGGCAGACTCCAAGCTGGTACCGAACGGCTTCTCTACGATGATCCGCCTGAAACCGTCCGGAGACTCGGTCTTGTTCAAACCACTCTCCAGCAAACATTGCGGGACGATCTCGTACATCACCGGCGGGGTAGCCAAGTAATAGATGATCTTATCCGGCAAGTCATGTTTCTCTTGCAAGAACTCGATGCGCTCACGCAATTTGTAGTATTCATCGGCGTTGGTGGAATCGAAGGCGAGGTAATAAACATTCTCCAAGAAGTCATCGATCAAGCCCTCGTCGTAGGTCTTTCCCTTCTGTGCCTCCAAGATATGCGTATGTTGCTCCGCACGGAACTCCTCATCGCCATAAGCGGTACGGGCGGCTCCCAAGATGCAGAAGCGGTCGGGTAGCAAGCCACGAACATATAACTCGAACAAAGAGGGAAGCAACTTGCGACTGGTAAGATCGCCCGACGCCCCGAATATAACTAATAATTGATTATCTGCTTTCTTCATGTCTTTATACGTTATAAGTTCCAGAAACCGTCTTTCCTCCCTCACCCGTCCAGTTGGTATGGAAAAACTTACCACGCTCCCAATCGACCCGCTCATAAGTATGAGCCCCGAAATAATCCCGCTGGGCCTGAATCAAGTTAGCGGCGGAATGCAGGGTAGACAGTCCATCGAAATAGCTCAACCCCGAGCTCATCGCCGGCAAAGCCACTCCATGCAAGGCACCCTCGGCTACCACTTGCCGCCAAGCCAACAAGGAAGACTCGATCTTTTGAATAAAGAACTCATCGAATAAGAGGTTCTCCAGATTCCGGTTCTTCTCATAAGCCTGCGTAATTTTCTCCAAAAAGACAGAGCGTATGATACATCCCTTCCGCCAAATCATGGCGATCGTACCGTAATCCAACTGCCAATCATATCGCTTGGAGGCTTGGCACAACAAAGAGAATCCCTGTGCGTAGGAAACCAACTTAGCGGCATACAAAGCCTGCTTGATCTCTTTCTCCGAGATCAAGGTCTGCCCCAGCACGCCACTCTTCGGATAAAGCGAGGACGCTTTTTTCCGTTCTTCCTGCATGGAAGAAAGCATACGGGCATAAACAGCCTCGGTAATCAATGTCAGCGGATCATTCTCGTCCATAGCGGCGATAGCGCTCCATTTACCGGTACCCTTCTGGCCGGCGGCATCCAATATCTTATCTAGCAGGTAGCCCTCCCCCGCCTCGTCCTTGAAGCGGAGAATATCGGCCGTAATACCGATCAGGTAGCTATCCAGCTCTCCCGTGTTCCAATCCTCAAAGATACGAGCCAAGGCCTCATTGTCCAGATCCAGACGATTCTTCAATAAAGAATACGCCTCGGAAATCAACTGCATATCTCCATACTCGATACCATTGTGTACCATTTTCACGAAATGGCCGGCTCCACCCGGACCAATCCATTGGCAACAAGGCGTCCCGTCGTCCAACTTGGCGGCGATGCTTTGCAAGACATCCTTCACCAAAGGCCAAGCAGCAGGCGAACCACCCGGCATCACGGAAGGTCCGTACAAGGCACCGATCTCGCCTCCGGAGATTCCGGTACCTACGAAGTACATCCCATGCGCCTCCATCTCCTTCACCCGGCGTTCCGTATCATGGAAATCCGAGTTACCACCATCAATAATCACGTCGCCGGGTGATAAGTAAGGAATCAATTGAGCCATCAGCTCATCCACCGGGGCACCCGCTTTTACCATCAGCATAATCTTGCGAGGACGCTCGATAGACTCAACAAATTCCTGTATCGTATGGGTTCCTATAAAATTCTTTCCTTTTCCACGACCGCTCATGAAGCGGTCTACCACGCCTTCCTCTCCCGGCGCTGTACGATTATAAACGGATACGGCGAACCCCTTACTTTCCATATTCAACGCAAGGTTCTCGCCCATCACGGCCAAGCCGATTAATCCAATATTTGATGTTTTCATATTTATGTTTTTATTTTATTAATCCAAATAGATCATTTAAAGCCTCACTCATCGACGGATGGGTGAATATCGAATCCCGAAGGAATGTGTAATCTTGCCCGAGACGCATCGCCAAGCTAACCGTATTTATGACTTCGCTGGACTCGGCGCAGAATAAGGTACATCCTAGGATCTTCCCGGTATCCGCATCTACCACGGCTTTCAGCAAGCCATCCGTCTGCTCGATGGTACGGGTACGAGGCATAGCGGCGGCAGGCAGGCTGGCCACCTTTATATTTTTCTCCATCTTACGGGCTTGCGTCTCGTTCAACCCGACATGGGCCAACGGAGGATCGATGAATACGGAATAAGCCACTGCTTCCCGATCGTCCAAGCTCCGGAAACCATTACCAAACAGCTCTTCCCGGATAATACGGTAATCATCCAAAGACAGATAGGTGAATTGTAATCCGCCATGTACATCCCCGATCGCCCAGATATTAGGGATATTGGTACGCAACTTACTATCCACCTCGATAGCGCCACGATTAGTCGTCTGTATTCCGGCGGCCTGCAGATTTAGGCTTTCCGTATTCGGTTTACGGCCGGTAGCCAAAAGCACCGCCTCAGCATCCAGCCGCAAGGTATCTCCCGAGATAGCGTTACGGCAGATCACCGCAGCCCGCTCAACATCCTGCTCAATCGTCTGCACAACCGTGTTCAAATGAATGGTGATCCCTTTCTTCTCTAGCGTGGACTTCACCGAATCGGCGATGTCCCGGTCCTCACGAGGGATGAACACCTCCCCTGCCTCCAAGATCGTTACCTTCGACCCAAAACCGGCGAACATGGAAGCGAATTCCAGCCCGATATATCCGCCTCCGACAATAACCAGATGCCGTGGCAGTTTCTCCAGTTCCATAATGGAAGTACTTGTATATACGTAAGGATTATCCTCGATACCGCTTATCGTAGGAATAATCGTCGTGGCTCCGGTATTGATGAATATCTTCTCGCCTTCCAGCAAGAAAGAGTCCGTATCCGTTTTCACGACAATCTCATAAGGGGAACGAAAAGAAGCCTCTCCGGTATAGACCGTTACGGTCTCCCGATCATCCAGATTCTTGAAATTCTTCTCACGAAGCAAAGAGGTCAGTTTCTCCTTGGCGAGGATCGCCTGCTTAAACTCCTCCGCATATTGCTCGAAGGTAGAAGGTCTGCGATACCCTGTCACTTGAGCGTAATGTACAAGCGCTTTCGTCGGTATACAGCCGATATTGATACAAGTACCTCCGTACATACCCGTCGAACGCTCCACCACAGCTACATTCCATCCATGGTTGGCCAAATCCGCCGCCAAGGTTTTTCCACCTTTCCCAAAACCAATAATAATCGCATCGTACTTTTTCATCTCTGATTTATCTTCTTTTCGTTAGACATTAAAATAACATTCGTTTTAACCTAATTGTTGCGAATTTCATATTGCAAAAATAGCTCCAGCCCCTATTTTACAAAATGGCTGTTCAACCTATAAGTTTAGCCATTTTTCCCGAAACAACAAAATAACGGACAATATGCTTCGCCTCCCCCTTCTCTACGCCACCCAACGCACTCGTTATGTCCGCCGGAAAATATACATTTATGGACTATGTAAAGGTGGGGTTGCCTTTACAAATCGTGATGGGAATCGCTATGGTATTTATATTACCTTTATTATTCCCATTCTAAACATTCGCACATGCATTTTAGTTTTATATTTGCAGTTGTAAAACAGTACAAGAAAATTTATGGATATACCGTTTAAACCGATTAGGTTAGAAGACAAAGAGATCATAACCTCATTTACATTTCCCAGCGATTATCGCAATTGTGATTTCTCATTCGCGAACATGTGCAGTTGGCGTTTCTTATATGACAGCGAATTCGCTATCGTGGATGGCTATTTATTAATCCGTTTCATGATCGAGGACAAGAGCCGTTTCGCCTATATGATGCCTGTCGGGGATGGAGATTTAGCGGGTGCCGTTCGTTTGCTAGAAGAGGATTCCTTAAAATATGGACATCCGCTCTGTATGCTGGGTATCACCCCCGACGCCAAGGAGCAACTGGAAGGCGCACTTCCCGGAAGCTTTTTCTATATCCCGGAGCGGGATTATTTCGACTATATTTATTTACGGGAGGATTTAGCTACCTTACGGGGTAAGAAATATCAATCCAAGCGTAATCATATCAATAATTTCAAGAAACGTTATTCGTACGAGTATGTCCCTATCACGCCGGATATCGTACCGCAATGCCTGAAACTGGAATGTAAATGGTATAAGGCAAATAATGGAGATAATGACGAGGAAGAGCTTAATGACGAACGTCGCTCCCTTACCTATGCCTTGCATCATTTTGACAGCCTAGGCCTGATCGGTGGCGCTCTCCGGGTGGATAACGAGATTATCGCTTTCTCTTTCGGGGCCCCTATCAACCATAATACATTCGGGGTTCACGTGGAGAAAGCGGACGTGAATTTCGACGGTGCCTATACGGTGATTAACCAAGAGTTCGCTTCTCACCTTCCGGAACAGTATACTTACGTGAACCGGGAGGAGGATCTCGGCATACCGGGGTTGCGCCAAGCGAAGCTTTCTTATCAGCCTACCATACTATTAGAGAAGAGTGCCGCAATAAAAAAGCAACTTACGCAAACTAAATAAATTATGGACAAGAAACAACAAATCGTAAACTTATGGCGTACCTGCTTCGGGGATTCCGAGGCATTTATCAGCCTTTATTTTGATCGTGTTTACAAGGACGAGAACGCAATGACCATCGAGAAGGACGGTAAAATAGTATCTGCCTTGCAGATAGTTCCTTATACGATGACTTATTTGGGTACCGAGATCTCGGTGGCCTATATCTCCGGGGTGTGCACGGCTCCGGAAGAAAGGGGTCAGGGGCTTATGCGGCAACTCTTGCAAGAGACATTCGAGGAAATGGAACGGCGTGAGGTCGCTATCTCCGCCTTGATCCCTGCCGATCCTTGGCTATTCGACTATTACCGGGAACAGGGTTATACCGAGGCATTCGATTATTCCGTGGAGACGTATATCCGCCCGAATACGCCGGTTCAACTCCCGAAGATAACGGTTATCCAACCGGAGGTACCGACAACCGACGAATTGTTCGCTTATTTCAACCGCAAATTACGTGAACGCCCTTCCTGTATCTTGCACTCGCAGGATGATTTCATCACAATACTCCGGGATCTGCAATTAGATAACGGAGGAATGTACACAGCCTTGGACGAGAACGAGAAGGTGGTTGGCATGGCTTTCGCACTGCCTCTTGAGGCGGGTACAGCGCCGTCCGACAAAAAGCTTTTTATCAAGGAACTTCTTTACGACTCGGAAGAGATCAAGGAATTACTATTGCAAGAGCTTACCCTGCAAAATAACATATCGCAAGCGACGGTCAATACCCCTCCCACCCCTCCGGGTACCTTACCTATGGGTATGGCCCGCATCATCGACACGAAACGCATGATCCACCTCTGGCTATCCAAACAACACGAAAGCCCCGTCTCCAAAAAAGACTTGGAACAAATGGATAACCAAACGCTAACACGACAGTTGATGGGGTACCAAGGGAGGACGGCTTATATGAGTTTGATGCTGGACTGACAAAGAAAATCCCCTAGCTAAGACGATTTTTGGCTAGGGGATTTTATATATAAATATATAACTACTATTATTTCTTTACCGGCTTATGATAAACATATTTCTCTTCCGGATTCATATACCAATTTTTCTGGCTTGTGCCTGATGAAGCAGACCATTCCTTAAATGCCGGGTATGCTTGATCAATAGAAACGACTTCTGACGCATATTTAAAATCACTCATCGGGATAATAAATCCCCACATTGTCTTATCTGAATTGTCAGGGTCATTAGCAACATAATTATTTGTCTCAGCTTTAACCCGATCAGTCGGTTTATAACCAGCCAAATGGACTTCTGAACGATTCTGGGCATTACCACCATTTACTATAAAGAAATTCAAATAGAACATATCCAGATCATCTGATGAAACAGGACTGTTGAATTCGACCTCATATTGCAAAGTTCTTATGCCATAATCGTTAGCATTATTAAATGTATTCACGGGCACTCGCTTATCCACATTACCCATAATCCTATGCGCATCATCAAACAAAGGTAGCACCGCAGCAGAAGGATTCGACTCTATTTCATTTGCCGATTCAAAATATCCATTATTGGCAAACACGCCATTCGGCACAGAAGCTTTCGTTATCTTGGCGGTCGTTAATCTATCAAACTGGATACCTGCTCCCAATGTCTTTGTAGCTCCTACCGCAATCAAGTTGACAGTTAAGATCATACTTTCTACATTGTTTGCGCCGTCCATAACCAATTGACTCTGTATGCCCAACACCAAATCATTCATATCATAATCACCAAAAGCAGGCCAATTATCTTCCATGGCGAATGTATAGTAGGGGCCATTGGGAACTTCTATCGGATAATTAGGATTAGAAGGAGGATTTGTCGAACCTTGATTACCATCACCCGTGCAATCGCCCGCAGGAATTGCAATTGAAGCGTTTTTATCAACCTGCTTACTTCCACCAGACAACGTTAGATTTTTCGAAAGTTCATTCCCTTTCCATAAGTCTCCCAACAATTCCAAATTCCCATCCAACGAAAGCGTTCCTCCCGATAAATTAATTTGCGTGAAATCCAATAAGGCATAATCTGAATCCTTACACTCTATCTTGTTCCAACTTTTAAAAGATGCCAAATTCTGCCCTGACACATCATCTGTATCCGTAATTCTGAAAATCGAGTATTTTTCCATTTCACACTCAATCTCTTTCGCATCCATATATCTTGCTTCAAGCAGAGTAGAAGCACCCAAGAACATACCAACATTGTAAAGCGAAAGTCCGGCTTCAACATTAATCTTACAATGATTCTCTATCCGTCCACCATTGCCACTATTTTCTGCTGTCATATTAATATTAGTAGCCTTAATCGTACCATAATTTATTAGCTCAACAGCATGATTTTTCGATCTATATCCCGAAAGAATTACTTCTCCATAGTTCTCAAGATCATAATCAACTAATTTGTAAGCGGGTTTAAAACTATCATCCGGCTCTCCAAACTTCGCTCCACTTTTCACAACCAGCCTAGCGCCGTTACCTTGTGATTGTCCATCAGCTTCAAGGATTTTCAAACTACCCTTCTGGTCCAAAACAATAGTAGCCCCACTGCTTCCTATAAGAGTTGAGACAGACAATGCCCCTTCTACATATAATGTCACACTTCCGACCAGAGTAAGGGCCTTTGCCTCATAACCTTCTCCGACAAGCTTATACTCCCCTTCATACAAAGTAATAGAACCTTTATCCTTAGAAGCCATATTAAAAAACTCCTGGGCAGAAATCAATCTAGCTTTTCCTGAATTATAATTATCTTCTCCACTTCTCAATAAAGATTTAGTTGTTGTACCAACGGCAGAAGCTGGCTTAAAATCGCAAGCCAGATCCTTCATTGAGGGATCTACTAATACGGTCTTCACCGATTTTCCTTTTCGGGGATCAATCTGCATAATGTAAATTGTTTCTAAAGCTTGGGGCAATGTCATCGTGCGAACATACGGCTTATTCCCGTTGGCCACACCACCATATAATGGTTTAGCATCATCGGCATAGAAAGGATTCACGTCATATACCCATACTTGGTAATCATACTGGCCATTGAACTCATCATTCACCTCTACGGTTAAAGTCATTTGACGAATAGTAGCTGTCGATTGATTGAAATCATTAGGCAAAGACGGATCCGGCTTCTCCGGAGTAGGCGGAACCGGATCCGGCTTAGGTTCGTACACATCGGTAGTACACGCCGCCAATAGAACGCAAAGCGCGATAGCGACACATTTCATTGTTGATTTAATCATTGTTTTCATATCATTGAAGTTTTATTATTCACCTATCCCCTATAAACATTCAGTAATCCACAACCTTGTCAATACAGCGTCATTTTGGCGTTGGCAAGACATTCATCATCATTGGTTGCCAATCATAGAATCGATATATTATTTATTGAACAACAAAAGGATGTGCCTTAAAGCACATCCTCCGCATAACTAGTTCTTCATTCTGTTTTGTTTGTAAAGAGATCATATTTTATTACATTGTCCTCTACATAATTTAAATACCACCCCGGCGTATTATCACCTTTAATCCAACTCCCGAAACCCTCATAAGCATCATCGATACGAATCGTCTCTTTAGGATAAGTAGCGAAATCTTGTGAAGGTATACTTAAAGCCCACATCAAACCAGTCTCATTCGACACATAGTCTGCCGTACTATTATCACTAGATGCGGCTTTATCCGTACCTTTATAACCCGCTATATGAACTTCATTTCTACGATCAGAATCAAAGCCATTGGTAACAATAAAGAGATTAAAATTATTAACGTTCATGACTCCATCAATAGGTGTATTGAAATTAACTGTCACTTCGTTCACTACAGGCTCAGCTGTTATCTTATAAGTATTAATAGGTGTTCTTTCCGAGCTACCTAATAGAGAATGTGCATCCGAGAACAACTGGATCACAGCATTCGTCTGTCCTTGCTCAGCGCCAGAAACCGCCGAAGCGGGAATACCATCCAATTGGAAACCAACCCCAATTTGCTTTGTAGCGCCGGTGGCATATAGCGTATAGATGATTTTAGCAGACTCCGTCTTGCCCCCGATCTTTTTATTATTTATCTGGATACCTATTACCAAATCATTCATATCATAATCGCCGGTAGTAGGCCAATTATCCTCAAATAAATAAGTATAAGGTAAAGTCTCAACTTCTTCATACGACGGATCTTGATCTCCATCTCCTTCTCCCGGATTCTGATTTCCTGAATTTTTATTACAATCATCTTCATCTATCTCTACAGATGCTTGTCCTTGCGCAAATGTAGCCGGAGCATTCAGTTTATAATAGTTTACATTCTTGTCATGATGATCACATTCGATCTCAAGCATACCTGAATACTCTACACTATTCCAACCACCTAATATTACCTTATTTGCTCTAAACAACGCATATTCCGGGCTATCAGACGTACCTGATATGTAATTTGTTTGCGTCGTAAAATGCACTCCAGCATCTTTATCATCATCAGTACAATCAAAAATGGAAAACGCATCCATATACATGTGCAAACCACCAGCCGTAAATTTATCACACTCAAAACCAGAATAGGAAGCTAAAATTATAGTTCCACCGTTAACATCGCATATATCCGTCTCAAAAACACAAGCGTTATATATCTCTCCATTTGTTAACATCAATGTTTTCTCTATATCAAATTCTCCATAATTTACAATGAGGTTTGTTTTATCAGTAGTAGACAGCCCACCTGTAATGTCCATTTCTCCATCATTATAAATTGAAGCACTTGAAGTTAAAGCCAAAGAATAATTTCCATTTGCCTTCTTTCCATTCAACTCAACATCTCCATGATTAATCAATCTTGATTGAGCCGTGAAAGACAAGCTCAATTTTTTGTCATCATCATCATCTCCTAAAGAGCCATCCTTTTCTACCGCTATTTGAGCGTTACCCACACAGTTCAATACTATATTGTTTTTACCAGCAGTCAACTCGCCATCACTTAATATATAAATCTTCGCATTATTCTGCAAAGTTAAGTAATCAGTGGTTAGTTTGGCTTCACCTTTTATATATAAGCTAAAATTCCCCTCTCCCGGTAAAGAACTTATATTCAACTTTGCATCCTTGTTTACGATATATTTTCCTCCAGTTTTAATTTGTTGCTTTCCACTAATCGCAGTCGCACCTGACGGACTAAAATCAACCTCTGGCATTTCGTAACTTGCGCTACGCAACACTGAACCAGAAGAGCTTTTAGTATTGGCAATCGAACCCAAATTACAAACCATATCACCATCTTGAACAGGAAAAGCATAAACTCTTTTTCTCTTAAAGGGATCAGTTTGACGTATAAAGATTTCATTTTCAGAATCCGGAATACTTATATTCACGTTAAATGGAACTTTACTATTCACTTTCTGTCCTGCCAGCAATCTCGCCCTTTCATCAATAGCTGGATTGCCAGCAAAGGCCTCTATTGTATAATAATATTTTCCATCATAAGCATCGACTATATTTACAGTCAAGTTTCTCGACTTGGATATCGAGTTCACTATATCCACAATTGGATTTTCCGGAATCTCCGGCTCCGGAGTTGGAGTAGGATCCGGCTTCGGCTCATACACATCCGCCGTACAAGCGGCCATCAGCGCCGCGAACAGGAACAGCGCCATGAACTTCACTTTCGTAAAAATACATCTCTTCATATGCTTAATCATTAAATATTTCCCCTATAACACTGTTAAAAAAAAAGTTGTATATTTTAATCAACTTGTTGAGTATTATCGACAGCAAAGGTAGACTTTATTATGACACGAAGTCCTTCAACAGGCAAACATTATTACATCAATTAACTATAATTAATAACATATCCAATAAAAAGCCATTGATAAATAGACAATATTTATCTCATGCCGTATTAAAAAAGAATAAAAAACACACTTTTACCCCCCTACTCCAGCCACTCAAGCAACTCCTTACGCCAAGACTCCCGTTCACGGCGAAGGCGGTCGGTGTCGGAAGGGATAAGGCCCTTGGCGATCTTCTCGTCGTAATAGCGGAGGATATGGCGGTG
>UMEX01033833.1_pt1 | contig 14754 bp, 6 predicted proteins | sample 1964871 | NCBI WGS metagenome assembly UMEX01 (sample SAMEA4836032, study PRJEB28245) | human gut metagenome | biome: gut microbiome; material: fecal sample | place: Denmark | collected 2008
TCCCCCACGGATGGTAGGTAATCAGGCAGGCCGAATAATCCTCGCGGCCGGCGACACCGCAGGCAATGCCGCGGGCGAAGGCCCGCAGTATGGGTTCACGCCCTTCGGGAGGACGGTCGCCGCCCAGTATCCAGATGATATTCCGCCGGATGCGGTAACGCTCCCCCAGATAGCGCCCGAAAGCCTCGGCACGCCCCTCCGTTGTGAAGATCTCGGGCCCGGGGCCCCATTTGAGGCAGAACTTGTCGCCCCATGCGGGCAGCAGGCCGATGACCAGCCCCAGCGAGTCGGCCATGGCGACCACTTCGTCCACATACGCGAAATAACGCTCGTTGGGCCGGGTGAACCCCGCATCGGCAAACGGCAGGTCGCCGTAGGCATTGGGGACACGCAGCCCGTCACGTTCCGCGAGGCAGACGGCCTGTATGACCGTGAACCCTTTCCGGGCGCGGTCTTCGAGATAGAGGCGCGCCTCTTCGCGCGTGGTACGGTGGAACAACTCCCACGCCGTGTCGCCCAGATAGAAGAACGGCCTACCGTCGGCATATTGCAGGTAACGCCCGCCGGGATGCACGACGATGCGCCCGCGGGAGAAAGGCCGGGCGCCAAGGGGCGCAGGTGCAAGAAAGAGCGCAAAAAACAGGAGCGCAAATAATTTCCTCATAAAAAACGATTTCAGGCGACAGCCGGGAACAAAACGGCAGTCGGGGCCGCCGGAGGCGACCCCGTGCCGGAGTGGCGGCAAAGCCGGGTTACAGCCCCTCCTTCGAGAGCAGCTCCGACGTGTTGATACGCACCTGCGTCGTTGTGAGCTTGTCGTTGAGCGCATAACGCGTCGGGTCGGATATGGTGACCGGCAGGGAAAAATCCTTGTCGGCATTCGCCTTCAGATAGGCGATGTCGACCGTGAGGAAAAAAGTCGCATCGCGTTTCCCGTCGGGGCAGCTCACCGAGGAAGGCAGCGTGTATGCCCGGCCCGGCAGCATCACAGTCCCGTCCAAGGGAGTGCTGCCCACGGAGACGCTGACCGTGTAGGCCTGCAACTCGGCCAGCCCGGCGCGGTAGATGCCCAGGAAAATGTGTACCTTCCCCGCCTGCGTGTCGATGCGGTAATTCTTGTTGGACTGCTGCGCCGTCCCGCCGTTGGGCACGGCATAAGGAGTGTAACCGGCCTGCGGCATATAGATCACCGCACTGCCCCAAGGCCTCTCGCTGTCGGCCTTCTGGCATGAGGCTGCCCCGCATGCGAGGAGCAGCACAGAAAAGAATGTAACGATCGTTCTCATAGTTCGATATTTTTCGGTCTACCAACCCGGATTCTGGTCGAGTACCCCGCCCGATTTTACGATTTCGGCCTGCGGGATCGGATAAAGGTTCATCTTCGGGGCATCGAAGATGCGTTTGGCCACTTCGAACGGCGTGTAGGCAAAGCCGTCGCCGCTGCGGGTCACCTTCACGCCGCGCAGGGGCCGGTTGAGCACCGTCCCGGCATCGTCCCAGCGCCGGAGATCCCAGTAGCGATGGTCTTCGAAGGCCAGCTCGATGCGGCGTTCGTGTTTGATGGCCGTGCGCATGGCGGCCGCATCGCCCGGGGCGACATCGACCGGGGGCATCCCCACCCCGGAACGGGCACGCACGGCATCCACGGCGTCGCGCGCACTCATCCCGTAGCCGTGGGCGTCGTCCGGGCCGTAGGCTTCGTTCATCGCCTCGGCAAAATTAAGCAATATTTCGGCATAGCGGAAAACGATCCAGCTGCGAAGCCGTTTGTCGTCATTGGTGAGGTTCAGGTTCTCGTTCAGGAACTTGCGCAGGTAATACCCCGTGGGCGAAGCGTTCTGCCGGGCGGGGTCGTCGGCGCCGCCCGCATAGATTTCGAGCGTGCGCCCGTTCCACGTATCGCCGTTGCGCAGGACGGTGGCGTAGAAGCGCGGGTCGAGGCCGGCATAGGCATCGCCCGTATCATACCCCGTAGATTCATAGGCTTCCACGAGGTTCTGCGAAGGGCAGATACCCGTACCGCCGCCCTGCGTGCCGATGGGGTAATTCTTGCGTTCGAACTCGTTGGTCGCCCCCATACGCACCGCCCAGATGGTCTCGGGGCTGGTCGTAGAGGTTTCGGCGACGAACAGCCCGCCGTAATCGGGATGCAGGGAATAGATGCCCATGTTGATCACTTCGAAGGCCGCAGCGGCAGCGGCAGCCCACTTGGACTTTTCGCCCGAGGGATTGAACTGCGGGCTGGCGGCATAGAGCAACACCCTCGACTTGAGGGCCAGCGCCGCGCCGCGGGTGATCCGGCCCGACTTCTCCTCGAGGTTCTCGGCCCGCCAGTCGACGACCAGTTCGTTGCGCACCCCCTCGATCTCGCGCAGGATGAGGCCGACCACCTCGTCGAACGTGCCGCGCGGAAGGTTGGCCTCCTTCTGGTCGGCATATACGCGGTCAATGAGGGGCACCCCGCCGTAACGCTTGGCAAGCTCGAAATAATAATAGGCTTTCAGCACATGCGCCTCGGCGCGCAGCCGCTGCACGTCGACGATGTCGCGGCGGTAGCTGTCCAGGCCGTTCGAAGTGAGCGTGTCGCGGTGCATACCGAGGATATACCTGTAATCCACCGACTTATCGAGGTAGTCGTGCGCCGCATAGATGCCGTTGTAATAGCTCGTATAGCAATCGTCGGGGTTGTAATAGGCGCTCCAGCTGCCTTCGTTGAACCGCTGCGTGGAACTGAACGTGGTCACGTATTGCGCCTCGTCGGAAACGGCTGCGAAGAGGTTGCCGTCGATCGCCGTGAACCCGTAGGGGATGTGTTCGTAAACGCGGTAGCCCCAGTCGAACATCTGGTAACGGCGCGTGGCCATCATCTCGTCCGTCAGGTTCAGGTCTTCCTTGGTGTCGAGCGCATCGCATCCCGCCAGGGACAGCGAACAAAGGAGGGCGCCCGCGAAAAGGATTCTCATATTTTTTCGTATCATGGCAGTCGTGTTTAGAAGGTTACGGTCAGTCCGAGGTTGTAGGATTTCAGCGCCGGGTGGCCGGAAAGGATTTCGGGGTCGATGTCGTAGTCGCGCATCAGACTGCTGACGGTCAGCAGGTTGACACCGCTCAGGTAGATGCGGATCTTCGAGATGCCGGCCTTGCTCAGCGACGGCTGCGCGAAGGTGTATCCCAGTTCCACGTTGCGCAGCTTCAGAAAGTCGCCGCTGCGCTTCCAGAGCGTCGAATTGCGGTAGTTGTTGCTGTTGTCCTGCAACGAAAGGCGCGGATAGGTAGCCGTAGCCCGCGTGTCGATGCCCTGTTCGGGATAGTAGGCCCAGCGTCCTTCGGCAATCCCGTATACGTTGCCGTTGTCGCGGAACGCCACGTTCTGCAAAGGCGCATCGAGCAGGTTCACGTCACGGCCGGCCGCCCCCTGGAAGAGGGCGAAGAGGTCGAACCCCTTGTAGGACGCCGCCAGCGAGAACGAGTACTGCAACTTGGGCAGGTACGAGTCGCCGATGGCCGTCTGGTCGTTCTCGTCGATGACCGTATCGCCGTTCAGGTTCTTATACTTGATGTCGCCGGGCTGCACGGCACCGAACGTAGGCTTGGGAAGCCCCTCCCTGAGTTCGCCGCCGACGTCGAAATCGTCCCAGTCGTAGAACCCGTCGGCCACATATCCGAACAGGGCGTCGAGCCGCCGTCCCGTGCGTGCCGCGGTCGGCACGGTCACGACCTCGGCCATATAGTCGACCTTGTTGCTGTTGTAGGAGGCCATGCCCGTGAGCGCGTAATTGAAATCGCCTATGCGGTCGGCCCAGGAAAGCTGGACTTCGAAGCCCTTGTTGGTCATCCTGCCGATGTTGCGGTAAGGCGGATTGTCCACGCCCGAGGCACCGGGGATCATCCAGTCCTGGGTCACGATGCCCGATCTTTTTTCGAGGAACAGGTCGACGTTCAGGGACAACCTGTTCCACAGGCGCAGGTCGATGCCGGCGTCGTACTTGAGGCTCTTTTCGGCAAAAATACCGGGGTTCGGGAGGTAGGACAGCGCCGTTCCCCCGTGCCACGTGTGCTCGGAATTTCCCGTATTGAGGCCGCCGCGGCCGGTATAGTAGCCCTCCCAGAGGTAACGCATCTCGCCCATCGGATCCCAGCCGTTCTTACCGACCGAAGCCCTAAGCTTGAGCAGATCGACCATGCGGCTGTCCCGCAGGAAACGCTCGCGGGAGACGATCCAGCCAAGGCCGAGCGAGGGATAGAACCCCCAGCGGTTGCCGGGCCTGTAATTGTCCGAACCGTCGGCGGCGAAGGAGAAGGTCGCCACATAGCGGTCGTCATAGGCATAGTTGACCGCCCCGTTGACGGTCATGTGACGGTATTCGACCATCTTGCCGGCAGCGCCGTTCTGCGAAAAGTCTGTCTTGTAGATATTGTAGAGTATCCCGGCCGAGGCGGAGACCACATGCCGCCCGAACGTGCCGTCGTAGCCGACCGTGGCATTGTAGTGCTGCCACGTCCACTGGTTCTGGCCGCTGTCCTCGCCACGGGTATAGGGGGTGTCGTTATCGGTGGTCTGCTGCACCCCGTCGAGCCAGCGCGAATAGTTGCGCGTGTTGCTCGCACCGTCGCGTGTCCAGCTGCTCAGCGACATCGCCTCCGAAAGGTAGAGCCCCTCCACGAGGAAGTCGAGCCGCTCCTTGAGCTGGAAATTGGCCTGCAGGGTACGGTCGTGCGTGGAGTTGCGCCCCAGCGCCTTGATCGAGGCCAGGGGGTTGAAATTGTAGATCGGGGTACCCGTCCACGTCCCGTCGGGGTTGCGCACGGGATAAACCGAGCCGGGGTATTTGGCAAGGTCGTTCCACAGGTCGCCCGCGGCGCGGTTGGGGTAACGGCGGTCTTCGATCCGGCCCCCGACATCGACCTTGGCCTCCAGGAAACCGAAGAGGTTCATATCGAGGTTCGTGCGGATATTGTAGCGGTCGATGCCTGCGTTGGCCAGCGTGTCGTTGGTAGGCGTGTCGTAGATTCCCCGCTGCCCCATGTAGCCGAACAGCACGAAATAGCGGACGGTCTTGTCGCCGCCCGAGACCGACACGTCGGCATCGGTATAGGGCGTGGCCTTCTTGGTGACCTCGCGGTACCAGTCCACGTCGGGCAGTCGGGCGACCTGGTCGGCCGTGTAATAGGGTGTCCAGACGTTGCCGTTGTCGTTGCTCAGCGCCTCGTTGTAAAGCCGGGTATAGTCGCCCGTACGCAACGGTTTCTGGAGGTTCATGGGCTGCTGCACGCCGCCCCGGACATTGACCGTGACGCGCGGGCGGCCGATACGGCCGCGCTTGGTCGTGACCCAAATCACGCCGTTGGCGCCCCTCATGCCGAAGGGAGCCAGCGCCGCGGCATCCTTCAGCACCTCGATCCGGTCGATCTCGGCAGGCGAGAGAAACTGGAAATAAGCCATATTGGTCTGGAAGCCGTCGACATAGACCGGCAGCGACGAGTTGTTGTAGGTCGCCACGCCGCGGATACTGAGCGTAGCGGCATCGTAGCCGGGTTCCCCGTTGGTCTGCGACACGACGAGCCCCGGGATACGTCCGTAAAGCATGTTGTTGATATTGGCCGAGGGGATGGATACCTCGTCTCCCGTCACGGAAGAGACGGACGAAGTGACCAGCATCGCCTTCGTGCGGGCCGATGTCCCGGGGATCACATATTCCAGGGCCGCACTGTCGGGCTGTTCCGCAGCCGCGGTATCCCGGGCGGAAACCGGGCCGGCACCACCGACGGCCAGAACCGCGAGTGCCGCGCCTCCGAGAAACACACTTTTCATATGGTTGGGATTCATGTAATTCTGATTTTTTCGGTAAACGATTGTGTATGGGCGGATCAATATCCGGGGTTCTGCACCAGATAGCCCTTATTCACCTCGCTGAGCGTAAAGGGCGAAAGGGACATGCGCTCGTGCCACGTGTATTCGGGGACATAGGAGGGCTTGCGCGTGTAATTGGCGAACTCCTCGGGTTTGCGGGGGTTCCACGACACGCCGGCGGCCTGCGAGAACTCGAACTTGTACTTGGCCCCGCCGACCATCGACGCCCCCTGCTTCCAGTGGCGGGCGTGGGGATACCACTGGTTCTCCTCGTAGAATTCCACGGCCCATTCGCGGTGGATGCTCTGCCGCAGCCGCACCCGGTCGGTCTGCGTTTCATCGGGAATGCCCCCGCGCCTGCGGATGTCGTTCAGGTAGCGCAGCGCCATGGTCGGGTTGCCCTCCTCGTTGTAGGCCTCGGCGATATTGAGGTAAAACTCCGCCATGCGGTAGATCGGGAATTCGAACCATTCGCGCGAACCGGCTTCGTACCAGAACTTGATGTTCTTGGCACAGCCGTCCTGCCACTTGTATTCGAGCTGCCAGTTCTGGTACAGATCCCAACGGCTGTTGCCGGTATTGTTCTTGGGGTTGACGCCGTAGAAATAGAGCGACGCCTGCGCGCGGGGTTCCAACTCTTCGGCCTTGTCGCGGTATTCGCCGGCCGGGCGCCAGTCGTCCACGCCCGCCCACGTCTGATCCGTACCGTCGGCCTTGCGGTACTGGCAGAGCTGACCGTAGCCGGTGCCGCGGTACTGCCCCAGGTCGTGGCCGGTGTGGGTCGGCATGAAGGTGTAGTTCTTGTAGATACCGTTATCGTCGGCCTCGCGCTGCTGCTTGTAGGCCAGCAGCACCTCGCGGTTCGACGGCGTGCCGACGGCCGTGCCGTAATCCTTGATGGGGTCGCCCGTGTCGATCAGCTCGAAGCCGTTGGCCTTGCCCCAGTCGATCACCTCCTGATTGGCCAGGCGCGCCGTTTCCCAGCGCTTGGCATCGTAGCCCCCGAGCCAGATCATCTCATTGTTCGCGGGGTCGGCCATCTGCATGTAGGGGGCGTCGGCATTGAAGAGGGGACGGGCGGCGTACATCAGCGCTTCGGCCTTGACGGCCAGCGCCACGCCCTTGTTCACGCGCCCCAGCCAGTCGGCCGGCCAGCGCACGCCTTCGAGTGTCGCGGCGGCCGCGTCGCACAGCCCGACGATGAAGTCAAGGGTTTGCTGCACGGTGGAGCGGGAGCGCACGTCGACCGTGGTGAGCGTCGATTCGACCAGCGGCACGCCGCCGTAGCGCTTGAGCATCTCCACGTAGCGGAAAGCCACCAGCACCTGCATTTCGGCCTTGACGATGGCTTTGTCGCGGTCGGACATGTCGGCGACCTTGTCGATGTTCTCGTACACGAGCCACGCCTTGCGGATGTAGGCGTAGTTGTTGGGGAAATAGTCGTCGGTATAACCGGCGCCGTTATTCTCGTTGTTGGCCAGCATGCCCGCCACGACCTGCTTGTCCATGTATCCCCATGTCAGGCGGCAAAGGTCTTCGCCGCCCATGATGGCTTCGGTCGTCTCGTAGGGCATGATCGGGGAGTTGTTCCACACCAGTACGGGCAATCCCGAGGAGAGGATCGTGGCGTAGGCCTCGGCGATCGCCCCCTCGGCGTTCTTGGCCGTGCTGAAGACCTCGTCCTGATCCATGCCCGTCACTTCGGGCTTCTCGATGAACCAGTCCTGGCAGGACGTAAGGCCGGCCGCCAGCAACAGGCCGAGAAGCGTATAAATGGTCTTTTTCATAAGGCTGCGACTTAAAATTGGATGTTGAAACCGAAGTTATACACGCGCGTGAGCGGGTAGATGATGCCTTCGGACGTACTGCCGTCCTGCACCAGCTCGGGGTCGATGCCGTCGATCAGGTCTTTGCCGCCCCAGGTACAGAGGTTGTTGGCATTGACGAATACGCGGATCGAGCCGATATGCGCTTTGCGCATCCAGCGGGCGTTCCGGAACGTATAGGCCACCTCGACGTTCTTGAGCTTGATATGGTCGGTCGAACGGAACCAGAAGGCATTGTTCTGGTTGTTCTGGCTGTTGGCCATATTCACGGACATGCGCGGGAAGGTGATATGCTTGCCGGCGGCATAGCGTTCGGGCGTCCAGCGGCCGTTCATATAGCTCAGCGGCGTACCGTTTCCCTGGGCGAAGGGCGTGATGAGGTAGCCGTTCATGTTGAACGTCCCCTGCGCCGAACCGGTAAGGAGCGCGGATATTTCGAACCCCTTGTAGCCGAAGCTCAGGTTGCTGCTGAACGCGAAGCGCGGGACGTTCGAGAAGCCCGTCGGGGTGATATCCTTGTCGTCGATGATGCCGTCGCCGTTGACGTCGACGATACGCAGGTCGCCGCCCTGGACACGGTTGCCGTCGATGGCATTGTAGGGATGGTTGGCGACCTCCTCGGGCGTATTGTAAAAGCCTTCGTTGTAATAGGCCTTGTACTGTCCGTAGGCGAAGCCCGTTTCGTTCATCCAGGCGTACATGTAGGAGGGTTCGGCCTTGTAGTCGATCTTGTTGACGGCATAGGAGACCTGTCCGCCCACTTCATACCAGAAATCCGTGCCGACGTTGTCGCGCCACGAGACCTGTATCTCGTAACCCCGGTTGCTCATGCGCCCCACGTTCACGGGCGGCAGGGCGCTGCCGCTCAGGCCGATGATGCCCGGCGTGACCCCCAGTTTGGTGAGGATGTTGTTGCGCTTCTCCTCGAACAGGTCGACCGTGACCGAAAGCCGGTCGCGGAACATGCGCACCTCGGCGGCGATGTTGTACGACTCCTTCTTCTCCCACGTGACGTCGGGGTTGCCCGTCGACTGTTCGTATTTGCCGGGGAAAGCCGGGTTATTGACCGAACCGTTCGACGAGCCGAAGAAATACCCGTCGAGCGGGGAACCGTTCCAGGGGCCGTAGCTGTGGCTGCCCCAGGTGCCGGGCAGGAAAAGGAAGCGGTCGCCGCCGATCTCGCTGTTGCCGGTCTGCCCGTACGAGGCGCGGAACTTGAGCCACGTGAGGATGTCGTTCTTCGGAAAGTACGGTTCGTTCGATACGACCCAGCCTACCGAAACGGCCGGGAAAAACCCGAACCGCTTGCCGGGCGCGAAGTTCTCGGAACCGTTGTATCCCATGTTGAATTCGGCCAGGTAACGCTGGTCGTAACCGTAGGTGACACGCCCCACCACACCGTAATAGCCGCGGGGGACGTTATACTTCAGCCCGGGCGAGGTGTAGCGTTCGCCGGTGACGAGCGCCATGGCCGTGACGGCGTGCTTGCCGAAATCGCGGCTGAAGTCGATGCCGGCCTCGACATAGACCTTGCGATTTTTGCCCCAGCCGGTCTCCTCGTAGGATTTGGCATTGTGTTCGCCGCCGTAATAGAGCAGCTCGGCCGGATCGGCGGGGTTGCGCGTGATCGAATAGACGGGCAGGTTGGGGGTGACGCGCAGCGTCTTGGTAAAATAATGGTCATACGACAACGCCCCGCGTACGGAAAGCCCTTCGACGAGGTAATCCATCCGGTGGCGGATGCGGATCGAGGTATTCAGGCTGCTCTGGTTGATGCGCGCCTGTGCCTTTTCGAGCATGTAGGCGATCGGGGATTTGCCCCATGCGCCCTTGTTGCTGTCCATGATCGTACCGCCGGCATAATCGGTGATGATGCGGCCGTCGGAGACGCCCGGCGCCGAGAAGGGCGGGGCTTCGTAGATGTTGAGCATCAGGTCGCGGTAACGGCCCCACATGTCCACGCTGCTGTTGCGGTCGGTGATGATCTTCGTCTCGCGCACCTGCCCCGAGAGCGAAACATTGATCTCGGTGAGCGGGATGATGTTGAAATCGAAGTTGGTGCGGAAATTATATTTGTGGCTGCCCGAGTTAGAGGCCGCATCGCTGAACCCGAAGTCGTTGGTGAGGCTCTTCTGGTTGGAATACCCCACCGAGGTGAAGAAGGCCACCTTTTCGGTACCGCCGGAGATATTGACGCTGTACTGCTGCTGGGGCGACACCCCGGCGTCGAAAATCCGCTTCATGTAGTCCGTACTGCCGTAGTAGATGGCGGGGCTGTCGAGCAGCGCCTGTTTCTGTTCGGGCGAAAGGTGTCCCATCGCCTCGACCTCGGAGGGCGTATAGTCGCGGTTATGCCGGAATTTCCACAGTTCGTCCTGCGAAAAGACCTTGATGTCGTCGGGCTTGCCGTCGTTGGCGAACGCCTCGTTGCGCAGCACGGCATAGTCGTAGGAATTGACCAGGCTGGGCAGGGTCGTCGGGGAGGTGAAGCCGACATTGGCCGTGAACGAGATTTTCAGGCTGCCTTCGCGGCCGCGCTTGGTCGTCACGATGATGACGCCGTTGGCACCGCGTACGCCGTACACGGCTGTCGCCGAAGCGTCCTTGAGCACGTTGACGTGCTCCACATCGTTCGGGTCGAGCATGTTGAAGGCCGTCATGTCGCGCACGATGCCGTCGATGACGATCAGCGGATTCTGGTCGCCGGCATACGTCCCCACGCCGCGCACGCGGATCGTGGACTCCTCAAAGCCGGCCTCGCCGGTCTTCTGGACGGCGGCCATACCGGCGATACGCCCTACGAGGGCATTGGAAATATTGGTCACGGGAGAGCGCATCAGCTCCTTGCCCGACAGCTGCCCGATGGCGCCGGTGACGGTCTCCTTCTTCTGGGTGCCGAAGCCGACCACCACCACATCGTCGATGCTCTGGACATTCTCCTCGAGCACGATGCGGATATCGGTCTGGGTTCCTACGGGCACCTCCCGGGTGGTATAGCCGATAAATGAAACTGTCAACGTCGCATCCTTGGCCGCCATGACCGTGAAACGCCCGTCGAGGTCGGTCACGGAGCCAGTCTGGGTTCCCCAGACGACCACTCCGGCCCCGACGACCGGCATGCCCTGCTGGTCGACGACCGTCCCGGAGACCCTGGCAGGGGAGACGTCCTGCGCACCGGCGCCGAAAGCGACCGACAGGACGAGCAGCAGAGCCAGCCCGATCTTCGCGAATCTGCGCAGAAGCCCCGGCACATTCAAATAATGGTTCATTTTCATAGGTATTTAGGTTGTAGTTGGTTGATTGCGTCCCGCGGGGAGAATCGCCGCCGCGGGACAGGCCCGCACTGAGGTTCACCGAGAGGGCCGGATCACAAAATCGAAAAGGTCGGAGCGTCTTTTTCTTTCATAGGCTGATAGGTTTGGTTATGCTTCAGGATTTTCGTTACAACAAATTTAGGAAGACGGAACAGGGATATAAAGAACGGATTTATCATTTATTTGTCCGTTTTCATCATCCACCCTCCTGCGCTTCAATATTCGATCCGGACGACCACCGAGCGCGTGAAGTCCGGAAGCGATACGTCGGCACGGCGGGACGCGCGCACCCACTCGTCCCGCCAGGGGTCGTAGATCCGCACTTTCTTCACCCTGCGCCCGCCGAGCAGCGGTGTGAAGTCGACCTGCAGGCCGGACAGTCGCTGTGCCGGAATGCGTTCGGAGAGCTCGTGCCGCCACGTGCTCACCGTATCGCGGCACCAGGCAAGCAGCGTGTGTTCGCCCCGCAGCACATAGACCCGCAGCCCCGCCGTATCGCGGCGCACGGGTTCGAACCCTTCGCGGAGGGGGTCGACACCTTCGACGGCACGCGCGAAGCGCCCCATCTGGAACCAGGTATGCTGCTTGTCGATATGGTGATCCCAATGCCAGAGGTGCCCCGGCCCGGCGGCCCCGCTGAAAAAGGGGGCGAAGAGCACGTCGTGGAGCACGGAACCCATCGTATCTACCTTATATATAGGATGGGGGCCGGTATGCACGTGTTTCACGGCGCCCGACTCGGCCAGCAGCATCGGTTTGCGGAGGCCGTATCCGCGCAGCACGGCGATGGCATCGGAGGCCATGCTGTCGACCGGGGCGCCGCACACGGCCAGTTCGGCACCCTCGTCGATATAGCGGTGCACCTGCGCCACCTCGTTCGAAGGCAGGCGGTTGATGAATTCATAAATCGGGAAGCTCGACTCCCGGTCGAGCGAGCCGAGGCTCTGCATCACCAGGTTTTTCGGGAAGATCTCCTTCACACGCGGCAGCATACGGACATTCCACGCGCGCAGGTGCTCCTCGGGCGTCTCCACGGCGTTCATTTCGTTCCACAGCTCCCAGCCGAAAACGGCGGGATGGTCGCCGTAACGCTCGCGGAAGATGCGCACGCGGCGCAGGAACTCCTCTTCCCCCCGCGGCGAGGTGATATAATCGTCGGCATCGGCAAACGGGCCGCCGTTGGAAGTATGGTACGAGGCTTTGGTGTCCCACTTGTTCACGCCCGGTCGGATATGGCGGAAACTCTCGATACAGAATTTGATCTTGATGCCGTACCGGTCGGCGAGCTCCAGCAGGCGGTCGATACGCACGAGCTTGGCGCTGTCCACCTCGCCGTAGCGGGTTTCGATCTCGAAGAGGCCCGTGTTGAGCCACACGCGGCCGAAATTGGCGCCGTGGCGGTGCATCTCCCCGAGGTAATGTTCCATGTCGGCAACCGACCCCATCGCGGCGATGTTGCATCCCACGGGGATATACGGCTGCCCGTCCGAAAGGCAGAAATAACGGGGATCCCGGGCGCTTACCTGGACGAAAGAGCGCCTGAAGGAGCGCCCGGGGCGCTTGGCCCACGCCTCCGCTACCGACACGAAGGCAAGGAGGCAGGTCAAAAGGATGAGTCGTTTCATAGGTCGTAGTCTTAGGTTTGAGCGACAGGATAAAAGTAGGGAATTCCCCGCGCACGGAATGTAACCGGTTCAGCAGATGCTAACACATTTTCGTCGGGACAGCGCAGGAGGGGCGAAAGGCCGGTTTTCTGTTAATTTTTGATAAATCCGTGCAAATCCGGCGGGTGGAGTATTCCTATATTTGTTCCATCGAAAACTCTACCTTATCCGAACTATGAAACGACTTACGGCAATCCTCCTGTGCACGCTTGCATACGGCGCCGCAACAGCCGCCGACGGATGGGACGCCGACCAGCACGTCAACGCCCTGCGCCGCCTGCCCGCCCGGGCCACCTCCTACTCCTACAAGACCCCGCAGGATGCATTGGCGGGAGACCGCGCCCGATCACGGATGATGCCGCTCGACGGCGTCTGGAAATTCCGTTTTGCGGAAGACGCCGCCCAAAGCCCCGAAGGGTTCTGGCAACCGGGCGCCGACCTCGGGGACTGGGACGAGATAGAGGTTCCCTCGTGCTGGGAGATGCAGGGCTACGGGTATCCGATATACACCAATATCCCCTATCCGTTCGAGTTCAGGCCGCCGTCGATCACACGCGACAACCCGACGGGATGCTACGTCCGAAAATTCACCGTACCCCGAAGCTGGGAAGGCGACCGGGTAGTACTGCACTTCGGGGGTGTATACTCGGGTTATTACGTCTGGGTCAACGGCACCCTGGCAGGATATTCCGAGGACAGCTGCCTGCCCTCGGAATTCGACGTCACCGGCCTGCTGCGACCGGGCGAGAACACGCTCGCCGTGAAGGTTTTCAAATGGACGGACGGCAGTTACCTCGAAGATGCCGACCACTGGCGCATGGCGGGCATACACCGCGAAGTATACCTTGCCGCAAAACCCGACGTGGCCATCGGCGACTTCGGGGTGCGGACGCTGCTCGACGGCGACATGCGCGACGCGCTGTTGCAGATACGCCCCACGATCGACCTGCGCGAGGGCACCCCGGCGGCAGGATGGCATCTGCGGGCGCAACTCTATGCCCCCGACGGGACGCCCGAAGGCCGTGAAATGGGACTACCGGTCGAAGAAATCCTGTCGGAGGCTTACCCGCAACGCGACAACGTCTACTTCGCACTGATGGAGCAGCGCATCGCGGCGCCCGAAAAATGGAGCGCCGAGAACCCTGCGCTCTACACCCTCGTGCTGACCCTGCGCAACGATGACGGGCAGGTCGCCGAATCGCGCAGCTGCAAGGTCGGGTTCCGCGACGTCCGGCTCCGCGGACGCGAGATGCTGGTTAACGGCGTCCCCGTGAAACTCTACGGCGTAAACCGCCACGACCACGACCAATATACGGGAAAGACCGTCACGCGCGAAGGGATGGAACAGGACGTAAGACTGATGAAACTGCTGAATTTCAACTCCGTACGTACGTCCCACTACCCCAACGACCCCTATTTCTACGAGCTGTGCGACCGCTACGGCCTTTACGTCATCGACGAAGCCAACATCGAGAGCCACGGTTCGGGCGGGAAGCTCTCGAACGACCCGGAGTGGGCCGTTCCGTTCCTGGAGCGTGTAAGCCGGATGGTCGTCCGCGACCGCAACCACCCCTCCATCGTCATGTGGTCGCTGGGCAACGAATCGGGATGCGGCCCGGCGCACGCGGCGGCAGCCGGCTGGGCCAAGGATTACGACCCCACGCGCCTGATCCACTACGAAGGGGCGCAGGGACAACCTGCGAGCCCGCTTTACATACCCCTCAGGCGCACTTCGGCGGCCGTATTCACCAGTGCTGCCCCCGCAGACGGGAAGCCGGGCACCCCGCAACAGCCGCAGGACGGCGGCAATCCGACCGACCCCGCTTACGTGGATATCGTGAGCCGCATGTATCCCACGGTCGGGGAGCTGGAGCGCATGGCCCTCAACCCGCGTATCGACCGCCCCGTGCTGATGTGCGAATACGCTCACTCGATGGGAAATTCGACCGGCGGGCTGAACGACTACTGGACGGTCATCCGCAGCCATGAGGGACTGCTGGGCGGCCATATCTGGGACTGGGCAGAGCAGGGGCTGGTCAAAAAAGATACCTGCCAACGCACCTACTGGGCCTACGGCGGGGATTTCGAACCGGCAGGGG
>UMEX01024519.1_pt1 | contig 14734 bp, 6 predicted proteins | sample 1964871 | NCBI WGS metagenome assembly UMEX01 (sample SAMEA4836032, study PRJEB28245) | human gut metagenome | biome: gut microbiome; material: fecal sample | place: Denmark | collected 2008
CGGAATGCGGCCGGCAGGGGCGAGCTCAAAGAACTTGACGCGGTAGCGTCGTTCTTTTGCCCTCGGGCGCGTGCAGACCATCATGCGAAGCGGCAGGCCAAGCAGGTCGGCGAGCAGTGCGCCACCCGTAGGAAAGCGGGCAGGGCTGCCAAAGAAAGGGACGGCTTGGGAAGCCTTGGATCCCATCGGCGTTCGGTCGCCTGCCAAAACAATATAAGCGCCTTGGGAAGCACGGTCCGCGAGCTCCATGACGAGCGCGGGCGAGAGCGCAGAGCCGATTTCAAAGAGTTCGACTTGCGGCGGCCGTGCGCCGGCACGTTCGAGGAGCTCATTAAACCGTCTGGCATGCCCGGTATGCTGCAGGATCACAATGGGGTGGCTGCTGTAGGCGGGCGATGCTTGAGAGAGGAGTTCCTGACACCCCGTGTGCGACGTGAGAATGACGCATCCCGCTTTAGGCGCATCTTTGCGAAAGGGCTCGTCTCCGCTCACATCGAGCGCTGCCAAAGGGTCTTCCCCCGAAAGCGCACAGAATTTTTCAAGAATAGCCAGCGAAAACCGCTCCAGCTGGGCCAATCCGGAACGGGCGGATGGGGCCGATGTGCCGAAATCCTTGAGGAGAAAGGGAGCTGCTCGGTCGACTCGCTGCTGATAGTCGCAGACGACTGCCCTCAGACGGGGAGAGGAGAACCAGTAGACGGCATTCACCATCCGCAAAACTATTCTGAAGGGCAGAGCGCCGCAATGGCGGTGAATGAAAAGCAGGATGCGGATGCCGAGTACGCTGGTGCGTTCGGTCAAAGTCGGCCATTCCGGCAGCTTGCTGGAATGAAGAGGCTGACGGTGCTTTTCTTCGTCATTGGAGAGGTCTGCCGCCCTCGAGGGAGTGATTCGAGACATCCAGAATTCAGATTGAGCGGTCCGAGGATCCCGGTCGGTCAACCGCTTCCTGCTCGATTTGGGCCAATGCACGATCCGCGTTTCGTTTGGCAACCGTTGCGGCATGAAAGGCGCGCCGTGCCCGTTCATTTTCTTCGGGCGTCATGGGCGGACGTTTAGGGGCAGCTTTGGCCTGAGGCTTCACGGGTGCAGCTGCCGGCTGAGCGGTTTTCGGCGCTTTGGACTGCGGGACCGTTTTGCCTTTGGGCATGCAGCAGCAGGACTTTCTTGAACCCGACGGACACTCGCATTCAGCTGTCCAGCCGAAGATGCGCGACCACAAGATGATCGGCATGCGCGTAGCCATTTGCAGGAAGAGCCGGCTGTGCATCCAGCTGATGCGCATGGTGTCCTTAAACGGCGCATAGTGACTGACGCCGTCTTTGGGGTAGGTGACGGCAACGGGAACATTTTTCACCCGCACGCCAGCCCAAAGGAGGCGCACCAAAATTTCCGGATCAAACTCCATGCGGCGTCCGATGCGGGCGTTTTCGCAGATGGCGAGCGCAGAGTCCAGAGGATAGATCCGCAAGCCGCACATTGCATCCCCAAAGGACAAGGAAAGACTGTTGACTGAGCACCAAAAGTTGGTTACCCGTCGGCCCCACTTGCGAGCGGGCGGCGCAGAGGCGTCAAACTGCGGCGTGCCGCAGATCAGGGCGTGCGGGAATTTCTGCGCGAGGCGAATCAAATTCGGCACCGCGCTGAAATCGAGCTGCCCGTCGGCATCAATCTGCAGCACATGCGTGTAGCCCATGCGGACGGCGGCTTTAAAACCGACAATGACGGCAGCGCCTTTGCCCTGATTGAAGGGCTGATGGATCACCTTCACCTGAGGGGCGGCGAGACGATCGCAGAGACTCTTGGTGGGTTCGTGTGAGCCGTCATCAACGACAATGACAGGAAGCGCAAGCTGTCGAAGCGACTGTACGACGGATTCGAGCTTGGCCGGCTGGTCATATACCGGAATAACGGCAACAATTTGAATTTGCGGCCGCTGAGTCGGTGATGCCGTGCAGGGCGACTGGCGGATGCCGGAACGCGCAACTGCCACAGCAGCTGCGGGAGTGCCGATGCCTGCCGCGCCGACGGGCTTAGTTTGAACTTTTTGCGATGCTTGAGCCGGGGAACCCCCGGGCTCGGACTGCAGTTGATCTTCCGTCGATTCGGTCATATTGCTGCGGGCGCAATGCACGGAATCCAGAAGGGACAAGCGATGCGCAGGCTGGTAATGATGTTCGAGACGGGATTTTACGTTTTTATGACGCTTCGGGCTAGGGCAATATGGGTGTTGGAGAGGTTTCCCGAGGAACTTAAGCAACAGATTTCTAATCTTTGCTTTATTGGCGGATGCATACACGAAATAGCTTAAGCGTCAAAGGTATACTTCCAAATTCGTCACCTGCAGCCGCAGATCACCAACTCCATCCCCATCGAGCCGCTAATGGACCATTCGCTGCCTTTGATTTCGACGCTGGTTATCGCTTTTTCACTTGCGCTTGTCTTCGGCTTTATTGCCGAACGTGTCTTCCGATCACCAGCTCTCGTGGGTTATCTGCTCGCGGGCATTGCGGCGGGCAAGTACACGCCCGGCGTCGTTGCGGATGCTGCGCTCGCCTCGCAGCTCTCGGAAATCGGTGTGATGCTGCTGATGTTCGGCGTCGGCCTTCACTTTTCGCTCAAAGATCTTTGGTCTGTCAAAAGTGTTGCGGTGCCTGGCGCTGTTTTGCAGATGACCATTGCCACAGTGCTTGGAGCCTGCTTTGCGCACTGGTTCTTTGATCGGCACTGGGCGGAAGCCATCGTGCTTGGTGTATCGCTTTCGTGCGCTTCGACCGTAGTGCTCCTAAAGGCACTTGACGTGCGCGGCAAACTGACGAGTCCCGACGGACGCATTGCGGTGGGCTGGCTGGTGGTCGAAGATATTGCCACCGTGCTCATCCTCGTGCTGCTGCCGCCCTTTGCCAATCTGATGATGCCGGGGACGCCTGGGGCTTCGACGCGTCTGGCCAATGCCGACATTCTCTGGATGATTGGTCAGACGCTTTTCAACGCCGCGCTTTTTGTGGCCGTCATGCTCGTCGTCGGCCGCCGAGTGCTGCCTTGGGCCATGGGGCAGGTTGCCCGTACGGGGTCGCGCGAACTCTTCACGCTCTTTGTACTGGCCGCAGCGGTCGGCGTCGCCTACGGCGCATCGGAAATCTTCCATGTGAGTTTTGCGCTGGGGGCCTTCTTTGCCGGCATGGTGATGCGTGAAAGCCGCTTTGCGCATCGTGCGGCGACGGAATCGCTGCCGCTGCAGGACGCCTTCTCCGTACTCTTCTTTGTCGGCGTCGGCATGCTCTTTGACTGGCATATCCTGCTCGAGTCCCCGCTTGAGGTTTTAACCGTTCTGCTGATTATTCTCTTCGGCAAATCGATTGGTGCATTCGGTCTCGTTTATTTCATGCGTTATCCGCTCCATACCGCCATGATTGCGGCGGTAGCGCTGGCGCAGATCGGCGAATTCTCCTTCATTTTGATCGGTCAGGCGGTAGAGCTTGGCTTGGCGGATATGTCGACGGTTAATCTCGTTGTGGCCGGCGCCATTCTTTCAATCGCGCTGAATCCAGGACTTTTCTGGGCAGAGCCGCACATCAGCCGCTGGCTGACCTCTCGATTTGCTTGGGCCAGACGCGCAGCAATGCGCCACGCGCCTTATGAATCCCTTCCTGCCGATACGGAGGCCGAAAAGCTTCAGGGACAGGCTGTCGTGGCTGGTTCCGGACCGCTTCTGGATCGCCTTGCGGTGTCCCTCGAAGAAAGCGGTATTCCGGTCGTTGCAGTGAGTTCTGATGAAGCTAATGCCAAGGCGCTCGACGATCGCAAAATCTCTGTCGTTTTGGGGGATCCGAGTACTGAGGAGACTTGGATTCACGCGCATTTGCATAACGCCAAGCTGCTGGTGCTGCTCGAATCGGGTGCGGAGTCACTGCGCATTGCTGAGGCTGCTCGACGCGTTTCGCCCAATCTGCCCATTGTGGTGGCCGCTACGTCTCGCGGCATTTGGCCGGAAGTGAAGATGGAGAAGGTGACTTTTCTTTCGACCGTTGAGGCTTCTGCGCGCTTGATTTCCGCTCAGACGGCCGCCGCTATGCGTGCAGATATCACGCTCGGCAATCCGGTCTGCAAGGGAGATGTTGAGGCTGCAGCCGCAGAGGCGGCCCGACAGAGTGAAGCACAGGCACGAGCTGAAGCCGGCCCGGGTGCAGACACGACGGATGAGATGGAAGGCGCGGCTGCTGAAGATGCTGCCGAGGCAGATGCGCAGGAAGCAGCCGCTCAAAAATCAGCTAAGTGGAGTGTTTCGCGCCTTTCCGGATTGAATAAGCTCAAGGGGGTTTTTAAGCGCTCAAAGCCTGCAGCTGCGGATCAGCCGACGGAACCGGCGAAACCAGCGGAAGCTGCTCAGCCCGCCGATGCCGCATCAGCGAATGCTGCTTCAGACACCGTCCCTGAGGTCGGTTTGCCGGAGCCGGCAGCGCCTCAAGTGAAGGCAGAAGCTGAAACACCCAAACCTGCTGACAAATCCTAAGCAGCCTCTTTGAAGGCAAGAAATGAAAAAAGACCGCACGGAGGATAACTCCGCTGCGGTCTTTCGCATTTTGGTCAGTCCGATGAGGCTCGCGGCAGCGGACAAAGGTTGGTATGCCTGAGCTGCGTCTCTTGGGAAACCGCTTTGCTAATTCGATTCAGTTGATGCAAAAAAAGATATGGAACAATCAAATGGCATTGAAAAACAAGGAAACATTATTGAGGAAAAGGGCGGAATGCGCAAAAAGTGGCTTCGATTCGCTTTAAGCTCAATCGGCTAGTGGAAAAGCCCTAAAAGCCTCGTTAGACGGCCCGAACTCGGGTGATAGGATTTTTGACATGCTTCAAACGGCCTCCTCACCTGCAGGAGGCTCGTCAAGCAGAACGACTTTTTTCTCCGCCCGAGCGTCGGCGGCCGACCCACAGACGGACGGCGGAGCGTATTTACTCTTCGGATGAAGCCAAAATGGAAAAAAAGAACATCGACTGGGCAAAGCTCGGATTTGCCTATACCCCGACGGACTACCGTTATCAGGATGAGTGGGAAAACGGCGCTTGGGAAGGCGGCAAGCTCATCACTGATAAGCACATCTCGCTGCTGGAGTCCGCCTGCGTCTTCCATTATTCCCAGAGCTGTTTCGAAGGTCTGAAGGCTTATACGACAAAGCAGGGCAAGATCGTCACCTTCCGTCCGGATATGAACGCCGAACGCATGTACAACACGGCCGCCCGTCTGGAAATGCCGAGCTATCCGAAGGAAAAGTTCGTTGAGGCCGTGCTCGAAACCGTCCGCGCGAATGCCGCTTGGGTGCCGCCTTACGGCACGGGCTGCTCGCTCTACATCCGTCCGTTCATGATCGGCTCCGGCCCGCAGATTGGTGTGGCACCGGCGCCGTCCTTCCTTTTCCGCATTTTTGTAATGCCTGTGGGCGCCTACTATAAGGGCGCAGTGAAGCCCCAGAAGCTCGTGGTGTCGGATTGGGACCGTGCGGCTCCGCACGGCACCGGCGACATCAAGGCCGGCCTTAACTACGCCATGAGCCTGCACCCGACGATGGATGCGCACCGCGCCGGCTATGCTGAAAACCTCTACCTGGATCCGCAGACGCGTACTTACGTTGAAGAGGCCGGCGGCGCCAATGTTCTCTTCGTCGATAAGGATGACAACCTGATCGTTCCGAAGAGCACGTCGATTCTGCCGTCCATCACCCGCCGCTCGCTCGTTTATGTTGCCGAACACTACCTCGGTCTGAACGTGATTGAGCGCAAGGTGCGTTTCGACGAAATCAAGGACATGAAGGAATGCTGCCTGTGCGGCACGGCTGCCGTCATCGCCCCTGTCGGCCTCATTCATACGCATGAAGGCGACATCGTTCTGCCTTCCGGCATGGATAAGATGGGCGAAATCAGCGGTCGTCTGCGTAAGACGCTGACCGGCATTCAGGACGGCGAAATTGAAGCGCCTGAAGGCTGGATCCGCGAAGTCTGCTAATAGAAGCTGCGCTTCATCCGGCTTCTCGAGAACCTTTCTCTGCCCCAAGCAAACCGCTGCGGCGGCAGCTCAGGGCTGAAAGGATTCTCAAAAGGCTCCCTGGCGACACGGTCGTCGGGGAGTTTTTTTCGCTTGGATTCCTTTCTCTCGCCGTCCTCGAATGATCCGCCGGCGCGAAGTGAAAAAGACCTTTAAAGCAGTCGTTCATCCGCCTTGCGGATACCGACTTTTGGGATGAGGAAAATGTCTGAGGAGGTAAGGTAAACCACTCAAAAGCACAACTCCCGATTTCGTATTATTTGTGATGGATCAAATCGAACTCTCCAATCCACGCGCCTGCAAGACGCTTACGCTTCGTCAACTCGAGCATTCTTCGGTAAGAACCCCGAGACACGGCCGCCGACCTCCCCGCTGAGCGCGTCCGCGATCTCTACGACAAACCGTCTGCCCTTCGGGAAGCAGTTGAGGGACCTCTGGCTCTAAAAGCTTTCGGCTCTCAAAGGCGTCCTCGGAAAACGCCGCTCTCTTTGAAGGCGCAGCACGACGCGGGGCGGTCGATTTAGACGGCCGCATCCCGAGGAAGATGAAACATGACGAATTCCTGCGGCTTGTACCGAAGCGAATTTGAGCACGACGCCTGCGGCGTCGGCTTCATTGCGCACATCAAGGGCCAAAAGAGCCACAGCATCGTGAGTCAGGCGCTCGACGTACTGAAGAATCTGCGGCACCGCGGCGCTGTAGGCGCTGATCCCCTGCAGGGCGACGGTGCGGGCATCTTGATTCAGATACCCGATCAGCTCTATCGCGACGATATGATGAATCAGGGCGTGAAGCTCCCGCCCGCCGGCGAATACGGCGTCGGCATGGTCTTCCTTCCGCAGGAGGCGGCTTCACGTCATGCCTGCGAAGAGGAAATTGAACGCGCTGTTGCGGCCGAAGGCCAAATGATTCTCGGCTGGCGTGACGTGCCGATTGACCGTTCCATGCCCATGTCGCCCGTCGTTCGCGAAAAAGAGCCGGTCATCCGTCAAGTGTTCATCGGCCACAGCCCGGACGTGCTGGTGACCGACGCGCTCGAGCGCAAGCTCTACATCATCCGCAAGCGCTCCTCCATTGCCATTGCGAATCTGCATCTCAAGCACTGCAAAGAGTTCTATATCTGTTCGTGCTCGGCGCGCACCGTGGTCTATAAGGGTCAGCTCTTGGCCACACAGGTCGGCATCTACTACCGCGACCTGCAGGATGCACGCTGCATTTCCGCTCTGGCGATGATTCACCAGCGCTTTTCAACCAACACTTTCCCGCAGTGGCAGCTCGCTCATCCCTTCCGCTACATCGCTCACAACGGTGAAATCAATACGCTGCGCGGCAACTTCAACTGGATTCTCGCGCGCGAAAAGCACATTTCGTCGCCGGTCCTCGGCGACGATCTCAAAAAGCTCTGGCCGCTCATTTTCCAAGGTCAAAGCGACTCGGCATCCTTTGACAATGCGTTCGAGCTTTTGACCATGGCGGGCTACTCGCTTGCCCAGGCCGCCTTGATGCTGATTCCGGAAGCCTGGGAAAAGAACAAGACCATGAATCCTCGGCTGCGGGCGCTTTACGAATACAACGCTGCCATGATGGAACCCTGGGACGGACCGGCTGCGGTCGCTTTCACCAACGGCCGTCAAATCGGCGCGATTCTCGACCGCAACGGTCTGCGTCCGGCGCGATATCTGGAGACGAAAGACGATTTGGTGATCCTCGCGTCAGAGTCGGGCGCCGCGGTGATCGACGAAAGCCGCATCCGCCGCCGCTGGCGTCTGGAGCCGGGCAAGATTCTCTTGCTCGACCTTGAGCAGGGCCGCATTATCGGCAATGACGAGGTGAAGGGTTCGCTCGCTGCGCAGCATCCCTATCGCGAATGGATCGACAAGATCCGCATCCGTCTCGACGATATTCCGCAGACGCCTGCCTCTGCTCCGCTTTTGCTCGGACGCAATGAACTCATGCGCGTCTTTGGCTTCAGCCGTGAGGACGTGGAACGCATTCTCAAGTCCATGGCCTATCAAGGTCAGGATCCGGTGATGTCCATGGGCAACGATGCGCCGCTTGCCTGCCTGTCCGAGCGTCCGCAGATGCTCTACGACTATTTCCGGCAGCTTTTTGCTCAGGTGACCAATCCGCCGATCGATCCGATCCGTGAAGCGATGGTGACGTCACTCGTGTCGTTCATTGGTCCCCGTCCGGACCTCCTGAACATCATGGCCGTGAACCCGCCCGTTCGTCTCGAAGTGGAGCAGCCCGTGCTCACCGGCGCACAGATGGAACGTATTCGTGCCATCGCGGACTTTACCGACGGGAAGTTCCATTCCAAAGAGATCGACATTACCTATCCGCTTGCGTGGGGACGCGAAGCCATTGAAGCGCGTCTGGCAAGCATTCGCGCCGCAGCGGTCGATGCGGTCCGCAGCGGCATCAACATTCTGATTCTCACGGACAGGAAAGTTTCGCGTGAACGCGTGGCCATTCCGGCGCTTCTCGCCACTTCGGCCGTGCACCAGTGTCTCGTGGAAGAAGGGCTCCGTACGAGTACTGGTCTCGTGGTCGAAACCGGGTCAGCGCGATCCGTTCATGACTTTGCCGTACTCGGCGGCTATGGCGCTGAAGCGGTGCATCCCTATCTCGCGCTCGCGGTGGTGGAGTCGCTCGCCAAGAACGAGGAAGAGCGCGCAAAGTATGTCGACAACTATCTGCACGCCATCATGAAGGGTCTCAATAAGATCATGGCGCGCATGGGCATTTCGACCTACATGTCTTACATCGGCGCACAGATCTTCGAGGCCGTGGGCCTCAAAAAGAGCTTCATCGATCAGTACTTCACCAATACGCCGAGTCCAGTGGAGGGGCTCGATCTCTTTGATGTCGCCGGAGAAGCCGTAACCGTTCATAAGCGCGCTTTTGAAGCCATCGAGCGCAAGGTGATTCCGCTCGCTGCGGGCGGTCAGTACATGTATCGTCAAGGGGGTGAGCACCATCTCTGGACGCCCGACGCGGTTGTGCATCTGCAGCGCGCCGTGCGTGAAGGCAGCTGGGCGGAGTACCAGACCTATGCCGGGCTCATCAACAACCAGGCCCGGGATCTTCTCACCATTCGCGGACTCTTTGAGTTCGTGCCGGGCAAGGCCATACCGCTCGAGTCCGTTGAAAGCGAAGCGTCAATCATTCGCCGTTTCTCCACGGCTGCGATGTCTGTCGGCGCCATTTCCACCGAAGCTCACGTGACGATGGCGGTGGCGATGAACCGTATGAAAGGCGCGAGCAACTCCGGCGAAGGCGGTGAAGACGTTCGACGCAATGCCCCGGTGACGACAGAAACGTCGCTCAAGGCGATTCTCGGCGACGATGTCGAAGTGGATTATCCCCTGCACCCGGGCGACAGCCTGCGCTCCCGCGTTCGGCAGGTTGCTTCAGGGCGTTTCGGCGTCACGACGGACTACCTGGCTCACGGCGACCTTATTCAGATCAAAATGGCCCAGGGCGCGAAGCCCGGTGAAGGCGGGCAGCTCCCGGGCAAGAAAGTGTCGAAATATATCGGTATGCTCCGCCATTCGCTGCCGGGCGTCGGGCTGGTTTCGCCGCCGCCGCACCACGACATCTACTCGATTGAGGATTTGGCTCAGCTGATTCTCGACCTCAAGTACGCCAATCCTCATGCCGGCATCGGCGTCAAGCTGGTTTCTCAGGCCGGCATCGGCACGGTGGCCGCCGGCGTGGCCAAGTGCAAGGCAGACCACATTGTGGTTTCCGGACATGACGGCGGCACCGGCGCGGCACCGGCGACCTCCATTAAGCACGCCGGCAGCGCGTGGGAAATCGGGCTCGCAGAAGTGGAGCAGACCCTCGTCATGAATAATCTCCGCGGCCGTGTACGGCTGCAGGTGGACGGGCAGATCAAGACCGGCCGAGACGTTGTGATCGGCGCCATGCTCGGCGCTGATGAATTCGGCTTCGGAACGACGCCGCTCGTGGCGATGGGGTGCCTGATGATGCGCAAGTGTCAGAAGAACACCTGCCCGGCCGGCATTGCGACTCAGGATCCGGCGCTTCGCCGGCAGTTCGTGGGACGCCCGGAACATGTGGAGAATTACTTCCATTTTGTTGCTCGGGAAGTGCGCGAAATCATGACGCAGCTCGGCGTGGCGAAATTTGATGATCTGATCGGTCATGCGGAATACCTTCGCAAGCGTTCGGGACTCGACGGCCTTAAGGCCTCGAAGCTCTCGCTTGAAAAGATCCTCTACAAGCTCCCCAATCCGAAGGGTTTCCCGCTGCTCTCGACGGAGCCGCAGGATCATGAGCTCGAGAAGGCCTTTGACCTTCGCTATGCTGCTGAGCTTTCTGAAGCGCTGAAGGTTAAGCGCCCGATGCGGGTGCAGACCCGCGTCGGCAATACCGACCGCGCCGTCGGCACGATGCTTTCGGGCATTGCCGCGCAGGAAGCTCAAGGGGAACTGCCCGACGACTTCGCGCTCTTTGAGCTTGTGGGGACGGCGGGTCAGAGCTTCGGCGCATTCCTTGGCAAAGGCATTTCGCTTCGTCTGACGGGCGGCGCCAACGACTACGTCGGCAAGGGGCTCTCCGGCGGCTCGATCGCGGTGAAAAAGAGTCCGTCTTTTGACGGCCGCCCGAACGAAAATGTCATTGCCGGCAATGCTTGTCTTTACGGCGCTACATCCGGCGAGGCATTCATTTCCGGCGTCGTCGGCGAACGCTTTGCTGTGCGCAATTCCGGGGCATCGACGGTTGCAGAAGGGTGCGGCGACCACGGCTGCGAATACATGACGGGCGGCACGGCAGTCATTCTCGGACGAACCGGCCGAAACTTCGCGGCCGGCATGTCGGGCGGCATCGCTTATGTCTGGGATCCCAACGATGAGCTGGCCGAAAAAATGAGCGACGGTGCCTTTGAGCTTTCGCATGTGCTTCCTGCTGCCGAACAGGGCTCCGATGAGCCGCTCCATTACGGTCAGAAGGATGAAGTGCTCTTAAAGCGCCTCGTTGAACGCCATGCTGAACTCACCGGCAGTCCGACGGCGCGCGAGATGCTCGCCGACTGGCCGGCAGCGCTCGGCCGTTTTACGAAGGTGTTCCCGCTCGAATACAAGCATGCTCTTGCGAGCCTCAAGAAGGAGGAGAACTGAAATGGGACTCGATGGAGGCTTTCTCAAATTCACCCGTTTGGAACCGCGCCATGAACCTGTTGAGGAGCGAATTAAGCACTTCAACGAATTCATTGCGATTTATTCCGATACTGAAGGGCGTGAACAGGCGTCCCGCTGCATGGACTGCGGGATCCCTTTCTGTCAGCACCAGTGCCCGCTGCACAACACCATGCCCGATACCCAGCAGTACGTCTCGGACGGCGATTGGGAATCAGCTTGGCGGGTGCTCGATTCCACCAACAGCTTCCCGGAGATTACCGGACGCATCTGCCCCGCACCCTGCGAGGAAGGCTGCACGCTTGGTCTTCACCGCGATGCAGTTTCGATCAAGGCGATCGAAAAGAAAAATGCCGAGGTGGCCTTCAGCCGAGGATATGTGACGCCCCAGCCGGCAGCAGCCTCAACGGGCTGCTCGGTGGCTGTGGTGGGCTCCGGTCCCGCCGGTCTGGCCGCGGCACAGCAGCTTGCTCGGATGGGGCATGCGGTGACCGTTTACGAAAAGATGGATAAGCCGGGCGGTCTTTTGCGCTACGGCATTCCTGACTTCAAGCTCGGCAAGAAGGTGGTTGACCGCCGACTCGATCAGCTCGTGCGCGAAGGGGTGCGTTTCGTGCTCTCCACCCGCGTCACGGGGACCGACGGAGAAACGCTTGAGCCGGGGGTTCATGATGATGCGGAATCGACCATTTCCATTTCAGCCCTTCAGGCCAAGTACGACGCCGTCGTGTTGGCTTTGGGTGCTGAAGTGCCGCGTGATTTGAAACTCCCCGGGCGCGAGCTCTCCGGGATTCACTTCGCGCTTGACTTCCTGATTGCGCAGAACCGGGTGAATTCCGGGGGCGGCGTCAATCCGGTGCAGGTTCGCGGCAAGCATGTTGTGGTGATCGGCGGCGGCGAAACGGCAAGCGACTGCATCGGTACGGCCAACCGACTGGGAGCTGCCTCCGTGACGCAGCTCGACTATCACGCCGAACTGCCGCTCAAGGCCGATCTGATGCGTGAGTGGCCGGACTGGCGCCATATCAAGCGGACTTCTACTTCTCAGGAAGAAGGCTGCACGCGGCTTTTTGCCACCAATACGGTGAGCTTTGAAGGCAAGAATGCCGTGGAGTCCGTGAAGACCGTACAGGTCAAATGGGGGCCGGGGCGCAAGATCACGCCGATCGAAGGCACCGAAAGCGAGGTCAAGGCTGACGTTGTGCTGATTGCAATGGGCTACGCGCATCCTTCGCATGCCATTGTGAAGGCGTTGGGACTGGCTACCGATAAACGCGGCTCTATTGCTGCGCCGGTCAACGGTCCTGAAGCTTGGCGCACGGCTGCCGAAGGCATCTTTGCGGCGGGCGACGGCCGGTTCGGTCAGTCGCTTGTCGTCAATGCTTTGGCTGAAGGGCGTGAGTGCGCAGCGGCGGTTGACAAGTGGCTTCGCGACAAGCAGTCGGAGGCTGCGCCGCTCTGGCGTGAATAAAAAGCTTAGTTGAAATCTGATACAGCCATCAGCATTCGGGCGGGCGTCTTTCCGGGCGGTCGCCCGAAGTTTTATGGGCTCCGCAGAGCGCTTCACGTGCGAGAATGGGTTCTCAACTTATCGAGGACGACCTCGATCCGGCTGCGCCGCAATAAAGGATGCGGTCGGGAAACTTATGCCCGGGACGGCCCGGAGCTTCATTCTTTTTCAGGAAGGAGGCCTCTGTGGCCTGGATTTACTTAATTGCGGCTGGCATTCTTGAAACGCTTTGGGCCGTTGCCATGAAGGCTTCAAATGGTTTCACGCTGCTGATTCCGTCACTAATCACTGTGCTCGCGATGATTGGCTCAGTCGCGCTCCTTGCGCTTGCCATGAAGACGCTGCCGCTCGGGACGGCATATGTCGTCTGGACGGGGATCGGCGCTGTCGGCGCGTTTGCAGCGGGCGTCGTTATGTTCGGCGAATCACTCTCACTCATGCGGGTGACTGCAGCGGGCTTCATTGTTGTCGGCCTGATCATGATGAAGGCCTCGGCGTGAAAAACGGCGGTTGCCCGCTTCATGCGCAGGCTCGATATCCCGCTGCCGTTGTGGTTCCGCATCGATGCTGCGGATCATAACAGCGGAATCTTTTGTTTTCGGCGCCGTTTGGCTTATGTGCGCCCTGCCGCACCTTTATAATTCCGCGCAAAATGCTCGTTCGGCCATCTGTATGCGGCCGAGTCAGCGGGTAAAAAAGTTGATCCCTCTCTTCAAATAGGAACTGAGTCATGGCGTCCATTGCCGGCATCGTCTTCAACCTCGAAGGGCCTCGCGCACTTTCGGATTTTCGTGAGGAGCGGCTGCTTCGCGCTCTCGAGAAGGTCAACAGCGCCGTTGAAGCGGTATCGAGCCGCTTCATTCATTTTGTGCATGCTGAGAAGGAGCTTGATGCGGCATCGGTTGACCGCCTGCAGGCACTTCTCAACTACGGTCCCACGCCGTCCAAGGTTCTTGAAAATACGTTTGACGTGCTGGTCGTTCCCCGCCTCGGCACGATTTCGCCCTGGGCTTCGAAGGCAACGGATATCGTCGGCAATTGCGGCGTTGCCGGCGTGCTTCGCGTTGAACGCGGCACGCTCTTTTCCGTGCAGATGAAAGCGGGCACGGTGCTTTCGGAAGATGAGAAGAGCGCACTTGCTGCGCTCCTTCACGACCGCATGACGGAATCTGCGGTGCCGCCGGATTTTCCTGTTCAGAATCTCTTTGTAGATCTGCAGGGGCGTCCGATGGAAACGGTGCCGCTTTTGGCTCAGGGCCGAAAGGCGCTTGAAGAAGCCAATGTGGACATGGGACTGGCGCTTTCCGACGATGAAATTGCCTACTTGGCAGACGCCTTCGAAAAGCTTCAGCGTGATCCGACTGACGTTGAACTGATGATGTTTGCGCAGGCCAATTCGGAACACTGCCGCCACAAGATTTTCAACGCCGAATGGACGATTGACGGAGAAAAGAAGGCCGAAACGCTTTTCGGCATGATCCGCGCAACGCACAAGGCTGCTCCGCAGTTCACCATTACGGCCTATGCCGACAACGCGGCCATCTTTGAAGGCCGTGACGTTGAGCGCCTCTATCCGCGCCCGAGCGATGCGGATCCTTTCGGCTCTACCTTTGAAATGAAGACCGAGCGTACGCATACGGTCTTTAAGGTTGAAACGCATAACCATCCGACCGCCATTTCTCCGTTCCCCGGTGCGTCTACCGGCTCGGGCGGCGAAATCCGAGACGAAGGCGCGACCGGCCGCGGCGCACGTCCGAAAGCGGGTCTCACGGGCTTTACGACTTCGGCGCTCCGTCTGAACGAAGCCCCGCACAAGTGGGAAGACGATTCCGACTGCTCCGCGGGCGTCGAAAACGCGCAGCCCTACGGCGCGCCCGGCCGCATCGCTACGCCGCTTTCCATCATGACTGAAGGTCCCTTGGGGGGCGCGGCATTCAACAACGAATTCGGCCGTCCGAATCTGCTCGGCTACTTCCGTACTTTTGAAGCCAATGTGGGCGGCGTGCGTTACGGCTA